>Ga0233424_10000162_pt1 | contig 93063 bp, 90 predicted proteins | sample Watercolumn_Towu_FD_181011 | JGI IMG/M metagenome (GOLD analysis project Ga0233424, IMG submission 181011) | Freshwater microbial communities from Lake Towuti, South Sulawesi, Indonesia - Watercolumn_Towuti2014_125_MG | ecosystem: Environmental > Aquatic > Freshwater > Lake | place: Indonesia... | reverse complement strand
CGCCTGATCGGCGACTGGATCCACTTCTACAACCACCGGCGCCCGCACCAGGCGCTGAACATGAAGACCCCCGCTGAGGCATTCGCATTAGCGGCCTGACCTGTGCAGGTTCTGCTGGGTCAATACATTGGCAAGCAAATTTGTGCAAAGTTCCAAGACCCGCCATAGCGATAGCCGACTCATGAGAAACCTGGACCGGAATGCATGCCTTGATGATCAGTTGGCTCAAGAGAACTGCGTACAGGCTGCGGCTCGATTGTGCTGAGACTCCAGTTTGATCAGCGGCTAGGTTGGGGAATATATGTGTTGCCGGCATCGCGGACATCGCGATTGCCGGGGGGATGTGGCAGGGCTGACTTGCGTTTTGAGAAGGGGCAGTGTGCATGGCTATCTCCGCTGTGGTCGTGTCAGCTTCGGCGTGACATTACGAAGCTCATGGAGTCGAACACACCGGCCAACTTTGTGGATTTGATCCGCCGCAACGTGCCCTCGGTGGGATTCCGATCTAGTTCTTTTGAACTACCCCGATTGAATCGCCTCGGGTCAAGTAGACACCTTCGATCCTTAGCCTGAGGCCCAATAGGAGGTGCCATGAAGACCAACCAACCCTACCCAGAAGAACTCAAGATCGAGGCGGCCAAGCAGATCACGGAACGAGGCCACAGGGTGGTAGAGGTGTCCGCCCGGATCGGCGTCAGCCAGCACAGCTTGTACAAGTGGATAAAGACCTGCACCGTGGCCAAGCCTGAGCGCCAGGCACAGGCAACGCAGGCCAAAGAACTGCGCCGCTTGAAGGCCGAGCTCAAGAGGGCGACCGAGGAGCGCGACATCCTAGAGAGAAAGCCGCCGCGGCTTCGCGGCCACGACCGCGGCGCCTGCCAGCAACGGCGGGCTTGGATTGAAACTGGGCGGTACGCAGTTGCTCGCTGAGCCGCTTGATGCATCGCCCTCTAGCAGCAGCATGCCAGTGCGGTGTTCGTAGCGTAGGGCTGGGGATCAGTAGAGTCAGGCCGATGCATAGCCCTGAAGCTAGTCCTTATTGCTTTGTGCGCCTCTTGCACTCTCGTCACGGGGACTACGTCGGGGTATTTGTGGGGGTATGAGGAAAACGATCTGGATGAGGTTTTCGATTTCCAGGGGATCGTCTGCGATGGTTCGGATGTCCCCCTCCCGCCAGACAAGCCCCGCTGCGCAAGCAGTGGGGCTTTTTTGTTGCTTCCGTCGAAGGGCGGAGCGAGGGCTGGTCTGCTCAGGCCGTCACGAACATCACGATCACCGCCACGGCCATCACCGCGGTGGCGGTCCAGCCCAGCCAGCGGTGGCGGCGGCTCATGGTGAGCTCGCCCATCAGGGCGGGCGACTGGCCGATCCACATCATGGCGGCCATGATGGGGGCGGAGATCACGCCGTTGACCACGGCGCTCCAGACCAGGGCGCGTATGGGATCGAGCTCGAACACGCTCATCAGCGTGCCCAGGGCGGTGGCGGCGGCGATGATGCCGTAGAAGCCGCGCGCCTCACGAAAGCCGTGGGTGAAGCCGCGCTTCCAGCCCAGCACCTCGCTGCAGGCATAGGCGGCCGAGCCGGCCAGCACCGGCACGGCCAGCAGGCCGGTGCCGATCAGGCCCAGGGCGAAGAGGGCGAAGGCGAAGTCGCCCGCCACGGGGCGCAGGGCCTCGGCGGCCTGGGTGGCGGTCTGAATCTCCACCATGCCGTGCTGGTGCAGGGTCACGGCCGTGGCCACCACGATGCACAGGGCGATGGCATTGGAGAACAGCATGCCCACATAGGTGTCCTGCTGGATGCGGCTCAGGTGCTCGGCGGTGTAGGCCGGGTGGCCGCGCAGCTGGGCGGCCTCGGGGCGGCGGTAGTTGTCTTCCGCTTCCTGGGCGGCCTGCCAGAAGAAGAGATAGGGGCTGATGGTGGTGCCCAGCACGGCCACCACCATGGCGGCGTAGTCGCCGGTCTTGAGCCCCGGCGGCAGATAGCGCCAGGGCTGCAGGGATTCGCGCCAGAACTGCGCCCAGGGCACCTGCACGGCCAGCAGCACGGCGAAGTAGGCAAACAGCACCAGGGTCAGCCACTTCAGGATGCGCACCGTGCGCTCGTAGGAAAAGCCCAGCTGGCCCACGATGCACAGTGCGCCGAAGCCCAGCACATAGAGCAGATGCGAGCCGCCCATCAGCAGGCGCAGGGCCTCGGCCATGGCGCCGATGTCGGCCGCGATATTGATGGTGTTGGCCAGCACCAGCGCGCCCACCAGCAGGCGCGCCAGCCAGGCCGGGCAGACCTTGGCGATATTGGCCCCCAGGCCCTCGCCCGTGACCCAGCCGATGCGGGCCGAGAGCAGCTGGATGCCTATCATCAGCGGCGTGGTGAGCAGCAGGGTCCAGACGAGGCCGAAGCCGTACTGCGAGCCGGCCTGGGAGTAGGTGGCGATGCCGCTGGGATCATCGTCCGCGGCGCCGGTGATCAGGCCCGGGCCCAGGCGCTGCCCCATCTGGTTGAGGTGTCGGCGGATCATGCGTTCATGCCCGGGTGGATCGGGGCGGCGGTGTTACGCGCCAGGCTCCGGCTCAGCGGCTCCAGACGCAGGCCCTGCGCGTGGCACAGGGCCTCGAAGCCCGGCGCGCTCAGCACTGCGCACTCCTGACGCCGCGCTGCGCCAATCGGGTCTTGCGGGTCGGGCGCGGCGCTGGGGTGGGTCATCAAAAGATCACCGCTGCGCGCCTGGGCCAGCCAGCCCTGCAGCAGGGCCTGGTAGCGGGCCGTGTCGCCCTGGAAGTCGTAGACGCCCAGCAGGCGCTGGTTCTGCGGCAGGTCTTGCGCGGCGGCCAGGCGGCTGAGGCCGGCCTGGCCCAGACGCTGAATCAGCCAGGCCTTGCTGCCCAGGGGCTCGTCGGCGCGGCGGGTGCTGCGCAGCCAGGGCCGGGCGCCGCGCGCCTGCAGCAGGGCCATCAGGGCCTCGCGCACCTGGGGCAGCTGGTGCACATGCTGGTGGCCGTCCACGAAATCGGGCAGGCGGCCCAGGCTCTGGCAGAAGGCATCGAGCTGGGCGGCCAGCTCGCGGCGCAGGGCTCGCGTGTCGAGCCGGCGCAGGGCGCTGCGCAGGATCAGCTGCTGGAGGGGCTGCGGGGCCAGGGTCAGGGGATGCTCGCTAAGATCCAAGTGCCAGCCCATGTCCAGAGCCTGCCCCTTGCCCGCCAGTTCTTCCCGGAATGTTCTTGCCGCCGCGTCCCAGGCGGGCGCACCCACCATGCAGGACAGGGCCTGGACCCGGCCGGCCCGTGCCAGGGCCAGGGCTGCGGCATTGATGCCCGGGTGCAGGCCCAGATCGTCCACGCAGATGCACAGGCTGCGCGGCGCGGGAGCCGCGGCGTGAGCCGGCGCCTGCGTCTGCCCTGGCAGCTCGCCAGCTTCGTGCTGGTGGGCAGCGCCGCCGCGGCCCTGCACTGGGGCGTGGTCGTGGCCCTGGTGAGCGGCGCCGGTCTGCGGCCCCTGGTGGCCAATGTGGCGGGCTGGCTCTGTGCCTTCGGCCTGTCTTTCATGGGCCATCACCGCCTGAGCTTTCGCGCGCACGGCCGCCGCGCTCACCAGGCCCTGGGTCGCTTCTTCCTGGTCTCGGCCCTGGGCTTCGCCCTGAACCAGAGTGCCTATGCCTTGCTGCTGCATCGCTTTCCCGCGCATTACCGCCTCAACCTCTTGCTGGTGCTGCTGGGCGTGGCGGGGCTGAGCTTTGTGCTGGGGCGCTACTGGGCGTTTGCCGGGTCTGCAGCGCCTGAGCGGGACAGCCCAGCGCCGCCGCCTGGTCCGGCTCGGCCGGAGTGAGGCGCCACAGGCCCGCATCGCCCTGCTGGCGCACCAGCTCCGCCCGGGCCAGCCAGGCGTACTGCCGGGTGAGCGCCCGGTCGGCCAGCACCCAGCTGGTGGGCGCGGCGCACAGCAAGGGGCCCAGCTGATCGGGCCGGGGCAGATGGGCCGCGGCCTGCGCGGCGGGCAGGAAGAGCCGGGCCTCGGCCAGTTCCTTGCGCCAGTTGTCTCGCACCATCACCTCGGGAGACTCCCAGTCGTCGGCCACCCAGACCGGTTCGGCCAGACGGGCGTAGAAGGGCAGATCGTAGTCGTAGCGGCCCAGCATCAGCACGGGCTCGCCATCGCGGTGCTGCTCCCGCAGCAGCTGGGCCAGCTCGCGGGCATTGCGCTGCGGGTAGAGCGTGAGCGCCACCACGGCGGCCACGCTGGTCAGCGCCGCCCCCGCGCTCACCCACTGCCAGGCGCGGCGCTGCAGGGCCGAGCGCTGGGCGCCCAGCAGCCAGGCATCGGCCATCAGGGCGGCCAGGGCCGGCAGCAGGGGGAAGATATAGCCCACCAGCTTGGAGCGCGGCAGGGAGAAGAAGAGCAGCACCACGCCCAGCCAGATCAGCATCAGCCAGCGCAGATCGCCCGCGCCGCCCTCGCGCCAGACGCTGCGCCGCGCCAGGCGCGACAGCCAGGGCAGCCAGGGCAGGCTCAGCAGGGCCAGCAGGGCGCTGTAGAACCAGAAGGGCTGCACATTGTTGAAGCCCGCGCCGGCAAAGCGCTGAAAGTGCTGCACGGCGAAGAAGAAGTGCAGAAAGCCGGGATAGCGCGCCTCCTCGGCCAGGAACCAGGGCACGGTCAGCGCCGCCAGCAGCAGCAGACCTGGCAGCCAGAACAGGGTGCGCAGCGTGGCCCAGCGCCGGCGCAGAGCCAGCCACAGCAGCAGGGGCAGGCCCGGCAGTACCAGTCCGATCAGGCCCTTGGCCAGCACGCCCAGGGCCGCCGCCAGATAGGCCAGCAGCAGCACGCGGCGCCAGGGCCGGCCGGCCTCGAAGCTCAGCGCGGCGTCGGCCCCCAGCAGCAGGGCGCTGGCGATGCAGCCGGCCACCAGCATGTCCAGATTGGCGAACTGCGCGCCCACAAAGAACAGGGGCTGCACCAGCAGGGCCGTCCAGGCGGCCCAGGCCAGGGCGGGCGAGCTCCAGCGCCTCAGGGTCCAGAACAGGGCGCAGGCCGCGGCCCAGGCGCCCAGCAGGGGCGCGGCGCGTGCCGCCCACTCGTGCGGCCCGAAGAGGCCCAGAGCCCCGGCAGTGATCCAGTAGAACAGCGGCGGCTTGTGGAAGAAGGGCTGGCCATTGAGCCTGGGCGTGAGCCAGTCGCCGCTGCGCAGCATCTCCCAGGCCACGCCCACATAGCGGCCCTCGTCGGGCAGCATCAGGGGGCGCAGGCCCGCGGTGAAGCCCAGCCAGAGCAGGCCCAGCAGCGCCACGAGCAGGAACTCGCGGCGCGGTGTGATCGCGCGATTCATCGGAACTGGGACTTCGTGTCGGGCGACTCGTCGGCCAGGCCCTGGCCGAGGCGCTGGCGCAGCACATAAAGCGGCCGCGCCTTGACCTCGGCAAAGATGCGGCCCACGTACTCGCCCACGATGCCCAGGGACATCAGCTGCAGGCCGGCGAAGAGCATCAGGCTGACCACGATGGTGGTCCAGCCGCTGATCTCATGGCCGTAGAGGAAGTAGGTGATGCTCAGGTACACCCCGTAGGCAAAGGCCAGCAGGGCCAGGCCCATGCCCAGCAGGCTGACGGTGCGCAGCGGCCAGGTGGTGAAGGCGGTGAGCCCGTCCAGGGCCAGGGCGGCAAGCTGGGCGGGGTTGAACTTGCTGCACCCATGCAGGCGCTCGGCGGGCTGGTAGGGCAGGGCCTCGCTGCGAAAGCCCACCCAGGCGTACAGGCCCTTCATGAAGCGGTTGCGCTCGGGCAGGGCCAGCAGGGTGTTGACCACGGCGCGGTCCATCAGGCGGAAGTCGCCTGCGCCGGCCGGCACCTCGAAGCGGTCGGCCCGGCGCAGCAGGCCGTAGAAGCACCAGGTGCCCAGGCGCTTGAGCAGGCCCTCGTCATCACGGGCCAGGCGCTGGGCATAGACCATATCGGCGCCGGCCTGCCAGCGCGCGATGAACTCGGGAATCAGCGCGGGATCGTGCTGGCCATCGGCATCCATCAGCAGCACCACCTCGCCGCGGGCCTGCTCCAGGCCGGCGGTGAGCGCGGCTTCCTTGCCGAAATTGCGGGAGAGCTGCAGCAGCACGCAGCCGGGCTCGCGGGCCCAGCGCGCCAGCAGGGCGGGCGTCTCGTCGCGGCTGCCGTCGTCCACCAGGATCAGCTCCCAGTCGCTGCTGCAGGCTTGCAGGCGCTGCACCAGGCGCGGCAGCAGCTCGGTCAGGCTGGCGGCCTCGTTGTAGCAGGGGATGACGCAGGACAGGCGTGGCAGGCCCCGGCGCGTGCGCAGGCTTTCCGGCAGGGCGGCCGCGGCCGCGGTGGCCGTCGGCCCCACTGGCGAGGCCGGGGCCGGCCAGGGGCCGGTGGGCGCGCCATGCAGTGGCGAGGGCAGGGCAGACATTCAGGACACTCCGAAGCGACAGCTTGCCGCATATCTTGGCGCCCGCGTCTTATTGCATGCTTAAAAAAAGCTTGAAATGCCCACCCCCTGAGGTGTGTAGCTCCTTCGGCTCAGGGGCGTTCGCCACGGGCCAGACGGGCCTGGATCTGGTCCAGCACGGGCAGCAGCTCGGCCACGCTGTCCACCACATAGTGCGCGCCCTCGGCCGTCAGCTGGGCCGTGGCCCGTTCGCGCAGGCGCTGCTGCTCATCGGCCGGCAAGACCTGCCACTCGGCCAGCGAGAGGCCCACGGCATTGCCGCTGACGGCCACGCCCACGGCCCAGCTGCCGGCATTGCGGCCCTCGGCCAGGCCCACGCCGGTGTCGTCCACCTTGACCACGGTGTGCGGCGGCCACACGCCCAGGTCCGCAAAGCTGCGGTACATCATCAGCGGGCTGGGGCGACCCGCGGCCAGGTCACCGGCGCAGACCAGGTTGTCGGGCTCGTAGCCGGCGCGCGCGGCGATGGGGGCCAGCACCTCCATGATGGGGCGGTTGTAGCCGGTGGTGGAACCGATCTTCAGGCCATGGGCACGCAGGGTGGCCACGGTGTCCAGGGCGCCAGGGATGAAGTCGGCGAAGTCCGGGGTCACGGCCGCGTTCATGGGCGTGAAGACCTCGTAGAGATGGTCCACATCGGCATCGCTGAAGGGGCGGCCATGGCGGGCTTCCCATTGTGCGGCCACCTCGGGCAGGCGGCCCAGGGCCTGGATATGGTCCCACTTGGCCATGCCCATGGGGCCGCGGGCCTGGGCCACGGTGAGCGTGATGCCGAAGCGCTCGAAGAGGCGCACGAAGGCGCCCATGGGCGCGCGCGAGCCGAAGTCCATGATGGTGCCGGCCCAGTCGAAGACCACGGCCTGCAGGCGGTCGGAGTGTTGTTGTGTCATGAGTTCTTTGTGGCGATGTGAGGAGGCGGAGGCGCGTGTGTCTCAGGCCGCGGTCTGCACGCCCATGCCTTGCAGCGCGCGGGCGATGGCGTCCACGGCCTGCTGCATTTCCTTGGGCCCGATGGCGCCGATGCAGCCCACGCGGAAGGTCTCGACCTCGGTGAGCTTGCCGGGGTAGAGCATGAAGCCCTGGGCCTTGGCGCTGGCGTAGAAGGCCTTGAAGTCATAGTCCGCATGCTCGGGCGCGCGGAAGGTCAGGATGATGGGCGAGAGCAGCTCGGGCTTGAGAAAGGTCTGGAGACCCAGGGCCGCCAGGCCCTCGACCAGCACGCGCTGGTTGGCCTGGTAGCGCGCCAGGCGCGCGGCCTGGCCGCCTTCCTCGCGGTACTGGCTCAGGGCCTCGGCCAGGGCCGCCACCACATGGGTGGGCGGGGTGAAGCGCCACTGGCCGGTGCGCTCCATATAGGCATGCTGGTCGTGCAGGTCCATGGCCAGGGAGTGGCTGTTGCCGGCGCAGCCCTCCAGGATGGCCTTGCGGATGAAGACAAAGCCCATGCCAGGCACTCCTTCGAGGCATTTGCCGCTGGCGGCGATCAGGGCGTCGAAGCGCAGGGCGCGCGCATCGATGGGCAGGGCGGCGAAGCTGCTCATGGCGTCCACGATCAGGCCGCGGCCCAGGCGCTCGCAGACCTCGGCGATCGCAGCCAGCGGGTTGACGATGCCGGTGCCGGTCTCGCAATGGATCAGGCCCACATGGCTGATGCTGGGGTCTTCCAGCAGCAGGCGCTCCAGCTCCTGCGGGTCCACCGGCACCTCTTCCGAGCGGCTGGCGATGGTGGTGCGCCGACCCATCAGGCTGGCCAGGCGGCCCATGCGCTTGCAGTAGGCGCCGTTGTCCAGCACCAGCAGATGGCCCTCGCGCGGCACGACGGTGGCCACGGCGGCTTCCACGCTGAAGGTGCCGCTGCCCTGCAGGGGCACGAGCACATGGCTGTCGCGAGCGTGCAGGATGTCCAGCAGCTCGCCGCGCACGCGGGCGGTGAGGGCGTTGAAGTCGGTATCCCAGGAGCCCCAGTCCTTGAGCATGGCCAGCTTGGTGCGCAGGGTGGTGGTCAGGGGGCCGGGGGTGAGGAGGATGTTGTCGCGGTCCATGGCGGATGAGTCTTGGGGGGGTGTCGGGGGGGGCGGCGGGCTTCAGCGCTGGCGCCAGGCCTGGGTGCGCACCTGAGCCCAGCGGCCCAGCAGCAGATAGAGGCAGTTCACCGCCAGCGAGACGCCGACGATGAGCACCGCCATGGCGGTGGCCGCGCCGATCTCGCCGGCCTCGTCCAGGTTCAGGATGGCCACCGAGGCCAGCTTGGTGTCGGGCGAGTAGAGGAAGACCACGGCCGAGACCGTGGTCATGGCGTTGACGAAGAAGTAGCGCGAGACCTCGATCAGGGTGGGCAGGCAGATGGGCAGGGTGACGCGCCACAAGGTCTTGTAGAAAGGCACCTTGAGCGAGGCCGAGACCGCCTCGAACTCGGGGTCCAGGGCCTTGAGCGCGGTGACCATGGTCATATGGCCCGTGGTGTAGAAGTGCACCACGGTGCACAGCACCAGCAGGGCGCCGCTCTGGTAGAGGAAGTTCAGCGGGTTGGCCGGCGCGTTGAAGAAGAAGATATAGCCCAGGCCCAGCACCAGGCCGGGCACGGCCATGGGCAGGCTGGCCAGCAGGCGCACCAGGCTGCGCAGCGGGGCCAGGCCGCGGGTCTTCTCCAGCAGATAGGCGCCCAGGAAGATCAGCAGCGGGCCCAGCAGGGCGCTGCCGGCGGCCAGCTTCAGGCTGTTGATCAGGGCATCGCCCAGCTCCGCATCCACGATGCCCACCACATAGTGGTCCAGGCTGAGGCTCAGGTTGTAGGGCCAGAGCTTGACGAAGGAGGCGTAGACCGCCATCAGGAACATGGACAGCATCAGGGCCGCAATCAGGGCGCAGAAGGCCAGCATCAGGGCGTCGAAACCGCGCGAGCGCTTCGGCACCAGGGCCACGGCGCGCGCGCCCAGCATGGCGGTCTGGCGGCGCTGCAGCCAGTGGTCCACGCCAAAGCTCAGGGCGGCGGGCGTGAGCAGCAGCAGGGCCACCACCGCGCCGCGCTGGAAGTCCTGCTGGCCGATCACGAGCTTGAACACATCGGTAGCCAGCACGTTGAAGTCGCCGCCAATCACCTTGGGCACGCCGAAGTCCGTGATCACCAGGGTGAAGCTCAGCAGGGCGGCCGAGACCAGACCGTACTTGGCGCCAGGCAGGGTGATGGTGATGAACTTGCGCCAGGCCGAGGCGCCCATGGCCTCGGCGCTTTCGTACAGGCGGGCATCGGCCAGGCTCAGGGCCGTGACCAGCACCATCAGCACATGCGGGAAGACCGCGAAGCACTGCGCCAGCACCAGGCCCGGCGCGCCGTAGATGGTCTCGAAGCCCAGGGCCTGCAGCAGGCCCTTGGCCACGCCCTGGTTGCCGAACCAGTAGATCAGGGAGATGGCGGAGAGCAGGGAAGGCGCCAGCAGGGGCAGCAGGCTGATGCTGCGCAAGAGGCCCTTGGCCGGCATGGCGCTGCGCGTGAGCCCGTAGGCGAAGACAAAGGCCAGGGGCAGCACGATGAGGGTGACCATCACCGAAACCCAGAGGCTGTTCCACAGGCTGGACAGCAGGCCCGGCGAGGCCAGATAGGCCCAGAAATGGGCGAAGGCACCGCCCTGGCCCGTCTGGCCACTCTGGCCGCCTTGGCTGAAAGCCTGGGCCAGCAGGGCCGCCAGCGGGCCGCCCAGACCCAGCAGCAGCAGGGCGCACAGGCCCAGCAGGCCCAGCTGGGCCAGGCGCTCGGCCAGCGGCACCTTCTGGCGCGGTGCGGTGCTGTCTGGCTGAGCGAGGGGGCGGGAGGCGATGGGCATGCTCAGGGAGGAGGTCGGGGTGCTGCTCACGATGCGCTGCCGGCGGCCGGGAACACACGCAGCCGGTCGGTGCGCAGGGCGAAGCGCAGCTGCCGGCCGGCGGCCACGCCGAACTCGTCCATCTGGTTGAGGGAAAACTGAAGGTCCACCGGCTGGTTGTCCAGGCCGTCGATGGCGATGCGGGCCAGGCAGTTGCCGCCCAGGAACTCCACCTGCTGCACCTGGCCCCAGCACAGGCCGGGGTGATCCTCGGGCAGGTGCTGCTCGATCATGCGGTCCTCGGGACGCAGATAGAGGGCCAGGCGCGCGCCGGGGCGGAAGGCCGCGTTGTGACCACCGGCGCCGGGCGGGCAGTACCAGCGTTTGCTGCCGCAGCGCACCCAGTGATCGCCCTCGGACACGGCCTCCAGGCGGTTGACCTTGCCCACGAAGTCGGCCACGAAGGCCGAGGCGGGCTGGCGGTAGATCTCCAGCGGCGTGCCCACCTGCTCGATGCGCCCGGCATTCATCACCACGATGCGGTCGGCCACGGCCAGGGCTTCCTCCTGGTCATGGGTCACCATGATGGTGGTCACGCCCAGGCGCTGCTGCAGGGCGCGGATCTCGTTGCGCAGATGCACGCGCACCAGGGCGTCCAGGGCCGAGAGCGGTTCGTCCAGCAGCAGCAGGCCCGGCGCCGTGGCCAGGGCCCGCGCCAGGGCCACGCGCTGCTGCTGGCCGCCCGACATCTGGGCCGGGTACTTGGCGCCCGTGCCCGAGAGGCCCACCAGATCCAGCAGCTCCTCGACACGGCTACGCCGCCAGGCCCGGGTCTGGCCCTTGAGGCCATAGGCCACGTTCTCCGCAATCGTGAGATTGGGGAACAGGGCGTAGGACTGGAAGACGATGCCGTAGTCGCGGCCCGCGGGCGGCTCGCGCGAGATGTCGCGGCCGTCCTGGATCAGGCGGCCGCTGCTCTGCTGCTCCAGGCCCGCGATGATGCGCAGCAAGGTGGTCTTGCCGCAGCCCGAGGGACCGAGAAAGCAGACGAACTCGCCGCGCTGGATGCTCAGCTGGATCTCGCTGAGGGCCTGGAAAGCGCCGAAGCGCTTGCCCAGGTCCTGCAGCTCCAGATAGGAGGTGGAGGCGCTCATGGTGGGCGTGCCTTTGGAGACCGTGGGCTTACTTCTTCTTCTCGCTCTTGCCGTCGTAGCGGCGGGTCCATTCGGCGAGCACGCGCTCGCGGGCGTTGGCCGACTCGGTGAAGTCCAGCTTCACCAGGCGCGACTCATAGTCGGCCGGGATATTGGCCAGCTTGGGCGCCACGCCGGGCTGGGCGGTGATGGCGAAGTTCTTGCCGTACAGCACCATGGCGTCCTTGCTCGAGGCCCAGTCGGCCAGCTTCTTGGCGGCCTCGACCTTCTTGGTGCCCTTGTGGATGGCGAAGGCCTCCAGGTCCCAGCCCAGGCCTTCCTTGGGGAAGACCAGCTCGATGGGCGCGCCCTTGGCCTTGTTGGCGTGGCCGCGGTACTCGAAGGAGATGCCCGCCACGTATTCGCCGGCGGCGGCCATATTGCAGGGCTTGGAGCCGGAGTGGGTGTACTGGGCGATGTTCTCGTGCAGCGCGTCCATGTACTTCCAGCCGCCGCCCTTGCCGTTGTCGTCGCCCCAGAGCTTGAGCCAGGCCACCACGTCGAAATAGCCGGTGCCGGAGGAGGCCGGGTTGGGCATCACGACCTGACCCTTGAACTCGGGCTTGAGCAGATCCTTCCAGCTGGTGGGCAGGGGGATGTTGCGCTTCTTGGCTTCCACGGTGTTGAAGCACACGGTGGCGCCGAACACGTCCATGCCCCACCAGGCCGGCGGATTCTTCTTGTCGCGGTACTGGGGCATGATCGCGTCCAGGTTCAGCGGCGCGTAGGGCTCCAGCATGCCCTTGTTCTGCAGCAGGGCCAGGCTGGAGGCGGCCACGCCCCACACCACATCGGCCTGCGGATTGGCCTGCTCGGCCAGCAGCTTCGCGGTGATCACGCCGGTGGAGTCGCGCACCCACTTGATCTCGATATCGGGCTGCACCTGGTTGAAGGCGGTCTGGTAGGCCTTGAGCTGGTCGGTCTCCAGCGCCGTGTACACGGTCAGCTGCACCTTGTCGGCCGCCAGGGCGGCGGTGGCGAAGGCCGTGCCCAGCAGGGCGGCCATGATCTTCTTGGCGAACGTCATCTCGATCTCCTTGGCAGAAAAAGAACAGCCGCGTTTATGGCTTTTGCAAATGACAAACCCGTGTCACACAGGCAATGCAAGATCGAGGCCAAGGGTTTTTGTAGGTTGAATGTTGTCGATTGTCGACAATCTGTAGTCGGGTCTATACACTGGAGTCCGCCATGAACAGCCCTCGCCAGATCCAGCCCCTGATCGCACAAATGCAGTGCAATTCGCTCGCCAATCTGGTGCAAGCGCATATCGAGGAGCAGATCCTGTCCGGCGCCCTCAAGGGCGGGGACAAGCTCACCGAGCAGCTGCTGGCCGAGCAGCTGGGCGTGTCGCGTGCGCCGGTGCGCGAGGCCTTCCGCATGCTGGAAGAGGCGGGCCTGGTGCGCACCGAGAAGAACCGCGGCGTCTTCGTGCGCGCCGTGCCGCTGGAAGAGGCGCTGGAGATCTTCGAGCTGCGCGCGATGATGGACCAGTACGTGGGCCGCAAGCTGGCCCAGACCCTGGGCGCGCCCGAGATCCGCGAGCTGCGCCGCATGGCCGACACCATGGAGCAGGCGGCCAAGAGCGATGACGCGGCCCTGTTCCACGAGACCAATCTGGCCTTCTACGACCGCCTGCTCGAGCTGGCCGGCAATGCCAAGCTCTGCGCCGTCTACCGCAAGCTCACCAAGGAGCTGACCATGTTCCGGCGCCAGAACCTGAGCCACGAGTCCATGGCGATCTACGCCCGCGAGCACCGGCAGATCGTCAAGGCCATTGCCTCGGGCGATGCCGAGGCGGCCGGCCAGGCCATGTTCGAGCATGTGATGAACAGCCGCGAGCGCACCCGCCAGCGCCTGGCGGCCGACTGACCCCTCTCAAGACCCAAGAAGGACACCCGGCCCATGGCCCTGACCCTGGACGAGATCGAGACCCTGCTGATGCAGCGCGGCCATGCCCAGTACAGCGGCGAGCCGGTGAGTCAGCTGGAGCACGCGCTGCAGACGGCCTGGCTGGCCGAGCAGGCCGGCGCCGACGACGAGCTGGTCACGGCCGCCCTGCTGCACGATCTGGGGCATCTGCTGGACGAGACTGCGCCCGACACGCCCACCTTGCAGGGCCTGGACGATCTGCACCAGTACAAGGTCCAGCCCTTTTTGCGCGGGCTCTTTACCGAGCGGGTGCTGGCCGTGATCGGCGGCCATGTGGATGCCAAGCGCTGGCTCTGTGCCGAGCGGCCGGACTATCACGACAGCCTCTCCGAGGACTCGCGGCGCAGCCTGGGCCTGCAGGGCGGCATCTTCGAGCCGGCCGCCGCTGCGGCCTTCATCGCCCGACCCCATGCCCGGGAGGCGGTGCAGCTGCGGCTCTGGGACGATCTGGCCAAGCAGGCCGGCCTGCCCACCCCGCCGCTGAGCCACTATCTGGCGCGGGCGCGGCGCTGCGCCCTGCGCGCCTGAGCCCAGGCAGCGCATGGACATCAGCCTGCCCGTGCTCGCGGCCGTGCTGCTGGGCGCGCTCTTGCACGCCAGCTGGAACGCACTGATCAAGTCCGCGCCCGACAAGGCGCTCAACACCGCCCTGATCCACGGCCTGGGCACGGTGCTGGCCCTACCCCTGCTCTTGCTCACCGGCCTGCCCCAGGCGGCGGCCTGGCCCTATGTGATCACCTCCACCCTGATCCATATCGGCTACTACACGGCCCTGGCCGGGGCCTACAAGCATGGGGACCTGGGCCTGACCTACCCGCTGATGCGCGGCAGCGCGCCCCTGCTGGTGGCCCTGGGCAGCCATGCCCTGCTGGGCGAGCGGCTCTCCACTCTGGCCTGGGTGGGCGTGCTGACCATCAGCCTGGGCGTGCTGACCCTGGGCCTGGCCCAGGCGGGCTCGGCCGGTGGCGACGAGCATCGCCGGCGCAAGGCCATGCGTTACGCCCTGATCAATGCCGTCTTCATCGCCGCCTACACCGTGGTGGACGGCCTGGGCGTGCGCGCCAATGGCGAGGCCGCCTCCTATGTGGCGGCGCTCTTTCTGCTGGACGGTCTGCCCTATCTCAGCCTGGTGCTGTGGCAGCGCCGGGATCGTCTGACCGAGGTGCGGGCCTATATGGCGGCACGCTGGAAGCCCGCCGCGGGCGGCACGGCCGCCTCCCTGGGCAGCTATGGCATCGCGCTATGGGCCATGATGCATGCGCCGGTGGCCACGGTGGCGGCCCTGCGCGAGACCTCGGTGCTCTTCGCCGCCCTGATCGGCAGCCTGCTGTTGGGCGAGCGTTTTGGCTGGCAGCGCGCGGCCGGCACCGGCGTGATCCTGGCCGGCATCATGGCCCTGCGCCTGGCCTGAAGTCCCGGGGCAGGGCGGCGCGGTAGCGCCCTGGCACGCGATTCGCTAGGCTGGCTGCATGGCGTATCGACAGCTTCTGGGCGGCATGCTCTGGCACTTCGAGGATCTGCGCAGCCTGCTGGCCCGGGCCAGCCCCTTGCGCTCGGGCGACCAGCTGGCCGGCCTGGCCGCGGGCAGCGCCACCGAGCGCATGGCCGCCCGCCTGGCCCTGGCCGAGCTGCCGCTCAAGGCCTTTCTGAACGAGGCCCTGGTGCCTTACGAGGCCGACGAGGTGACGCGCCTCATCGTCGATACCCACGATGCCGCGGCCTTCGCCCCTGTGGCCCATCTCACCGTGGGCGACTTCCGCGACTGGCTGCTGTCGGACGCGGCCGACAGCGCCGCGCTCGCCGCCCTGGCCCCCGGGCTCACGCCCGAGATGGTGGCGGCCGTTTCCAAGCTGATGCGCAACCAGGACCTGATCGCGGTGGCGCGCAAATGCCGGGTGGTCACCCGCTTTCGCAACACCCTGGGCCTGCCCGGCCATCTGGCGGTGCGCCTGCAGCCCAACCATCCCACCGACGATGCGCGCGGCATTGCCGCCGCCATCGTCGACGGCCTGCTCTACGGCGCGGGCGATGCGGTCATCGGCATCAACCCGGTCAGCGACAGCCTGGTCCAGCTGGAGGGCCTGCTGCGCCTGCTGGACCAGCTGATCACGCAGCTGGGCGCACCCACCCAGGCCTGCGTGCTCACCCATGTGAGCAATACCCTGGCCCTGATCGAGCGCGGCGTGCCGGTGGACCTTGTGTTCCAGTCCATTGCCGGCACCGAGGCCGCTAACCGCAGCTTCGGCATCGACCTGGCCCTGCTGCGCGAGGCCCAGGCCGCGGCCCTGGCCCAGGGGCGGGGCAGTCTGGGCGAGAACCTGATGTATTTCGAGACCGGGCAGGGCAGCGCGCTCTCGGCGGGCGCCCACCATGGTCTGGACCAGCAGACCTGCGAGGCCCGCGCCTATGCGGTGGCGCGGGCCTTCAAGCCCCTGCTGACCAACACGGTGGTGGGCTTCATCGGCCCCGAGTACCTGTTCGACGGCAAGCAGATCCTGCGCGCTGGCCTGGAGGACCATTGCTGCGGCAAGCTGCTGGGCCTGCCCATGGGCTGCGATGTCTGCTACACCAACCATGCCGAGGCCGACCAGGACGATATGGACAATCTGCTCACCCTGCTGGGCGTGGCCGGTGTGAACTTCGTGATGGGCGTGCCCGGGGCCGACGACATCATGCTGAACTACCAGAGCAGCTCCTTCCACGACGCGCTGTATCTGCGCGAAACCCTGGGCCTGCGGCGCGCGCCCGAGTTCCAGGCCTGGCTGGAGGGCCTGGGGGTGGTGGACGCGCAGGGCCGCCTGCTGCCCGTGGGCCCGCAACATCCGGCGCTGGCACGGCTGCGCCAGCCCCTGCTGGCATGAGCGAGGATCCGACCGAACTGCCCGCCCACAGCGACGCCGCCTGGGCCGATCTGCGCACGCTCACCCGCGCCCGCATCGCCCTGGGCCGCAGCGGCGCAGCCCAGCGCAGCCGCGATGTGCTGGCCTTTGGCGTGGACCACGCCCTGGCCCGCGACGCGGTGCACCTGCCCCTTGACGAGGCGGCGCTGCGGGCCGAGCTGGCGGGGCAGGGCTGGGAGACGCTGTGCCTGCACAGCGCCGCCCCCGACCGCGCCCGCTACCTGATGCGCCCCGATCTGGGGCGGCGCCTGGCGCCCGAGAGCGCCGCGGCCCTGGACGCTGCCTGCGGCCGCTGGGGCGAGATCGAGCTGCTGCCGGTGCTGGCCGACGGGCTCTCGGCCCTGGCCGTGCAGCGCCATGCGCCCGCCGTGCTGGCCGCGCTGCGGGAGCGCGCCGGGCCGGGTCTGCGCCTGGGGCCGGTGCTGATCGCCCGCCAGGCCCGGGTGGCCCTGGGCGACGAGATCGGCGAGCGCCTGCGCGCCCAGGCGGTGCTGATGCTCATTGGCGAGCGCCCCGGCCTGAGCTCGCCCGACAGCCTGGGGCTCTACCTGACCTGGGCGCCGCGCCGCGGGCGCAGCGATGCCGAGCGCAACTGCATCTCCAATGTGCGGGCCGAGGGGCTGGCGCCCGCCGAGGCCGCGCGCAAGCTGCTGTGGCTGCTGCGCGAGGCCCGCCGCCTGGGCCAGACCGGGGTGGCGCTCAAGGACCAGAGCGATGTGCCGGCCCTGGCGGCGCCGCCCGCCGCGCCCCGGCTGGGCGGGGGCTGAGCCCGACTCCCCCATCGGAGGGCCCCCTTCGGTTGTATGGTGCGCGCGCCCCGCGGCGACCATAGTTGCAGCGCAGTCAAGCAGTAGCCGCCGCCCGCGGCCAAGGAGCGCAGCATGTATTTCGAAGAAGTCGACGCCGGGGATTTCCGCATCTACGCCGGGGCCATGGAGCGCCCGCGCAGCTTTGGCTATGTGGCGGCCGTGGTGGTCATGCGCGTGCGCGGCGCCGCCGGCGAGCGCCGCGAGGCCTTTCGCGACGAGAACCTGGCCGGCGGCTATGGCTGGGCCTCGCCGGCCGATGCCCTGCGCTTTGCCATCAATGCCGGGCGCGATGTGGTGATGTGCGGGGCCCGCGCGGCCTGAGCCTGCCAGAGACGGCGGCCGCCGCTGGTGGCCGCGATTCCGTCATTCGTCGCGCCGCGGGCGCGCAAGCCTTGGTGGGCCGGCCCCGGGCAGGCTATCGTGCCGCCCATGTTCGAGTCGGTCCGCTCTTCCTCAGCCCTGCCCAGCCAGCGTCAGGCCTGGCAGGCCTTTGTCGCCTCCCTGACCCTGGGCCGGGTGGGCGTGGCCCTGGGCCTGGCCGCGCTGGCGGCCCTGCTGCTGGCCCCCATCTTCATCACGCCCATGCCGGTGCTGCTGGGCCGCACGCTCTTCGTGGCCCTGCTGAGCCTGCTGGCCTTTGCCGCCGCCGGCCAGTGGCCGCGCCGCCTGCCGGGCTGGCTGGCGCGCTGGTTCTGCCAGGTGGTGGTGGTGGCGCTGGCGGTGCCGGGCGCCACCTTGCTGGTCTATCTGGTCTCGGTGGGCGGCGATATCGCCAGCCTGCTCAGCAGCGAGGGTCGGCTGCTGGGCTTTATGTGGATCGCCGGTTCGGGCCTGCTGATCGGGCCGCTGCTGGCCATGGGCGCGCTCTACCGCCAGCGCGATGCCGAGGCGCGCAGCCAGGCCCTGCACTTCGAGCTGGAGCGCAGCGAGCTGGAGCGCCGCGCCCTGGACGGCCGCCTGCGCCTGCTGCAGGCCCAGGTGGAGCCGCACTTTCTCTTCAATACCCTGGCCAATGTGCGCGCCCTGGTGGAGACGGGTTCGCCCCAGGCCGCGCCGGTGCTCTCCAGCCTGATCGCCTATCTGCGCGCGGCCATGCCGCGCCTGCAGGACCAGAGCGCCAGCCTGGGCGACGAGCTGGGCCTGGTGCGCGCCTATCTGGAGCTGATGCATCTGCGAATGCCCGACCGCCTGGCCTACCGCCTGGAGGTGCCGGCCGAGCTGCAGGCCCTGCGCTTTCCGCCCATGGCCTTGCTGACCCTGGTGGAGAACGCGGTGCGCCATGGCATCGACCCCAGCGAGGAGGGCGGCGTGATCGAGCTGGGCGGCTGGCGCGAGCGGCCCGAGGGGCCGGTGCGTCTGTGGGTGAGTGACAGCGGGGTGGGTCTGGGGCAGGGCGGCGGCTCGGCCGGCTCCACGGGCACGGGCCTGCGCAATCTGCGCGAGCGCCTGCAGGTGGCGTTCGGGCCCTCGGCCCGCCTGGACCTGACCGAGAATCGCCCCCACGGCCTGCGGGCCGAGATCGAATTCCAGCCATGACTCTGCACGCCGCTCCCACCGCCCTGATTGCCGACGACGAACCCCTGCTGCGCGACAGCCTGGCGCGCGGCCTGGCCCAGGCCTGGCCCGAGCTGCAGGTGCTGGCCCAGGCCCGCAACGGGCGCGAGGCGGTGGAGCTGTTCGAGCGCCTGCAGCCCCAGATCGTGTTCCTGGATGTGCACATGCCCGGCCTCGGCGGGGTGGAGGCGGCGCGCCTGCTGGCGCGGCGTGCCCATCTGGTGTTCGTGACGGCCTATGAGCAGTATGCGGTGCAGGCCTTCGAGCAGGGCGCGCTGGACTATCTGGTCAAGCCGGTGGAGCCGGCCCGCCTGCAGGACACGGTGCAGCGCCTGCAGGAGCGCCTGGCCAGCCGCACCGGGGCGGGGGGCGGCGGCGCGGCGCTGGAGGCCGCGGTGGAGGCCGCCCTGGCCCAGCTCAGCGAGCGCCTGCGCGCGCCGGCCGTGGCGCCCAGCCCGGCCCAGCCGGCCTATCTGCAATGGCTGCGGGCCTCGGTGGGCTCCACGCTCAAGCTGATCCCGGTGGACCAGGTCATCTTCCTGCGCTCGGACGAGAAGTACACCCTGGTGGTCTGGCAGGAGGGCGAGGCCCTGATCCGCACGCCCATCCGCGAGCTGATCGAACAGCTGGACCCGCAGTGCTTTGCCCAGGTGCACCGCTCGGTGGTGGTGAACCTGCACGCCATCAGCCATGTGACCCGCGGGCCCAATGAGACGGCCGACCTGCATCTGCGCGGCCGGCCCGAGGTGCTGCCAGTCAGCCGCAGCTATCTGCATCTGTTCCGGCAGATGTAGAGAAAAAAAGGGCGGCCCGCAGGCCGCCCTTTTGCATCGTGCAGACTGCTGCCGTGACTCAGGCCAGCGCCTCGGTGCGCTGGTTCAGCCAGTCCAGGGCCGCGCCACTCACCAGCGGGGCCAGGCGGCGCCGCACCTCGGCGTGGTAGCGGCTGAGCCAGTCCACTTCCTCGGCATTGAGCAGGCCGGGGGCGATGCAGCGCGTGTCGATGGGGCACAGGGTCAGGCTCTCGAAGGCCAGCATCTCGCCGAACTGGCCGTTCTCGGGCGTCTCGTGGGCCACATTGAGGATCAGGTTCTCGATGCGCACGCCCCACTGGCCCGGGCGGTAGAGGCCGGGTTCGTTGGAGGTGATCATGCCCGGCTCCATGGCCATGTTCGCGTCCGGCACGGCCTTGGAGATGCTCTGCGGGCCCTCGTGCACATTGATGAAATAGCCCACGCCATGGCCCGTGCCATGGCCGTAGTCCAGGCCGTGCTGCCACAGGGGCACGCGGGCCAGAGCGTCCAGCATGGGGCTGAGCGTGCCGCGCGGGAAGACGGCGCGGCTCAGATTGATCATGCCCTTGAGCACCAGGGTGTAGTCGCGCTTCTGTGCCTCGCTGACCTGGCCGATGGGCCAGACCCGGGTGATGTCGGTGGTGCCGCCCAGGTACTGCGCGCCGGAGTCGATCAGCAGCAGGCCGTTGCCCTCGATCTGGGCATAGGATTCGGGCGTGGCGCGGTAGTGCGGCATCGCGCCATTGGCATTGAAGCCGGCGATGGTGGGGAAGCTCAGGCCCTTGAAGCCGGGGCGCTTGGCGCGCGCGGCAGTGAGCCACTCGTCCACCGTGAGCTCGCTCAGACGCTCGCCGCGGGCCAGGGCGGCCTCGAACTGCGCGTAGAACTCGCACATGGCGGCGCCGTCCTGCTCCATGGCCTGGCGCACGAAAGCGGCCTCCTCGGCCGTCTTGCGGCTCTTGGCCAGGGTGCTGGGGTTGATGGCCTCGATCACGGCCACGCCGGCCGGCACGGCCTCGCGCAGGCCCAGGGTCACGCGCTTGGGGTCCAGCAGCAGGCGGGCCTCGGCGGGCAGGGCGGCCAGGGCCTGGGGCGCCTGCTCATAGGCAGCCAGCTGGATGCCGTCGGCCGCCAGGCGCGCAGCCAGGGCCGCGTCCACCTTGCCGGCGCCAACGAAGAGGGTGCCGCCCTGGGCGTCCAGCAGCACATGAGCCAGGAAGACGGGGTTGTAGTCCACATCGGCGCCGCGCAGATTCAGCAGCCAGGCCACATCGTCCACGGTGGAGATGAAGTGGTGGCTGGCGCCGCGCGCGGCCATGCCGGCGCGCACCTGGGCCAGCTTGGCGGCGCGGCTCACCACGGCCTCGGGCGGCAGATGCTCGTAGACCGCGGCGGTGGGCAAGCCGGGACGGCCCTCCCAGGCGGCCTGCACCACGTCCAGATCGCTGCGGATCTTCAGACCGGCCTGGGCCAGGGCCAGGCGCAGCTGCTGGGCCAGGGCCAGGCCCAGCACCTGACCGTCCACGGCCAGGGTCTGGCCGGCCTGCAACTGCTCGACGATCCACTCGATGTAATGGGTGGCGGCGCCGGTGGGAATCTTGACCAGCTCGATGCCGGTGCCGGCCAGCTCGCGCTCGGCCTGCGACCAGTAGCGGCTGTCGGCAAACAGGGCGGCGCGGTCCAGGGTCACGACCAGGGTGCCCATGGAACCGGTGAAGCCCGAGAGCCACTCGCGGCCCTGCCAGCGCTCGGGCAGGTATTCCGAGAGATGCGGATCGGCCGAGGGGACCAGGGCCGCGTGGGCGCCCTGGGCGCGCAGCGCGTCGCGAACGCGCTCGATGCGCAGGGCCTGGGGGGCGGTACGGGTATCCATGGTCGGGCGTCTCCGAAAAATAGGCGCGCCGCGGGCCGGGTGGGCGCGCGGCGCTTGCTGTGAATCAAGCGGTGCGGGGATTGTAGAAGCCCGCCCCGTGCCCCGCCGCCGCGGGGCCTTGGGCGCTCAAAGCTCGGTGCGCAGGGCCCAGAGCTCGGGGAAGAGCACCACGTCCAGCATCTTGCGCAGATAGCTGACGCCGCCGGTGCCGCCGGTGCCGCGCTTGAAGCCGATCACACGCTCCACCGTGGTGACATGGCGGAAGCGCCAGAGCCGGAAGGCGTCTTCAAGGTCCACCAGCTCCTCGCCCATCTGGTAGAGGTCCCAGTACTCGCGCGGCGCGCGATAGACCTGCAGCCAGGCCTGCTTGACGCCCTCGTCGGCGGCATAGGCCTGGGTCCAGTCGCGCTGGGTGTGGCTGGCGGGCACGGCGATGCCGCGCCGCGCCATCAGGCGCAGCACCTCGTCGTAGAGCGAAGGCGCCTCGAAGGCCGCCTGCACCTGGGCCAGCAGATCGGGCCGGTGGGCATGGGGCTTGAGCATGGCCGGGTTCTTGTTGCCCAGCATGAACTCGATGCGGCGGTACTGCGCGCTCTGGAAGCCGCTGCTATTGGCCAGATAGGGCCGCAGCGCGCTGTACTCGGGCGGGGTCATGGTGGCCAGCACGTCCCAGGCGTGCACCAGCTGCTCCATGATGCGCGAGACCCGGGCCAGCATCTTGAAGGCCTCGGGCAGCTCGTCGGCCGCGACCTTGGCCACGGCGGCCTGCAGCTCGTGCAGCATCAGCTTCATCCACAGCTCCGAGGTCTGGTGCTGCACGATGAAGAGCATCTCGTTGTGCTCGGGCGAGAGCGGATGCTGGGCGCTGAGCACCTGGTCCAGGTGCAGATAGTCGCCGTAGCTCATGTCCTTGGAGAAGTCGAGCTGTGCCTTCTCCTCACGAACGATGTTTTCGGTGTGGTGGATGGGGCAAGTCATGTCACGGCCGCCTTCTGGTTGAAACGGGCTTCGCGCCACTCGCCGCTGGCCAGCACCTGGTGCAGATGCTCCACGGCGTCCCAGACCTCGGTGAAGCCGATGTACAGCGGGGTGAAGCCGAAGCGCAGGATATGGGGCATGGCGTCCAGGCGGGCCGGATCGCCAGCGCGGTAGTCGCCGATCACGCCGCGCGCGATCAGGGCCTGCACCACGGCATAGCCGGCTTCCTGCAGCGGGGCCTTGAGCGCCAGGCAGACCTGGCTGCCGCGTTGCGCCGGTTCGCGCGGCGAGACCACGTAGACACCCAGCTCCGCGCAGCGCGCCTCGGCCAGGGCGGCAAAGGCCTCGGTCAGCGCCAGGGACTTCTCGCGCAGCGCGGCCATGCCGCCCAGGGGCTCGGCGGCCAGCACCGTGTCCACACCGCATTCCAGGGCCGAGGTGGCGATCACCGAGGGCGTGCCGCAGACATAGCGGCGCACGCCCGGCGCGGGCCGGTAGTCCGGCGTGAACTGGAAGGGCGCGGCATGGCCCATCCAGCCCGAGAGCGGCTGCCAGAAACGGTCGGCATGGCGCGGATGCACCCAGACAAAGGCCGGCGCGCCGGGGCCGCCGTTGAGGTATTTGTAGCCGCAGCCGATGGCGAAGTCGGCATTGGCGCCCTTGAGGTCCACCGGCACGGCGCCCGCCGAGTGCGCCAGGTCCCAGACGGTGAGCGCGCCCGCGGCATGCGCCGCGGCGGTCAGCGCCTTCATATCGTGCTTGTAGCCCGTGCGGTAGTTCACCTCGGTGAGCATCAGCACGGCCAGCTCGGCGTTCAGCGCGGCGGGGATCTCGTCCACGCCGTCCACCAGCTTGAGCGTGAAGCCGTGCTGGCGGCACAGGCTCTCGGCGATATAGAGATCGGTGGGGAAGTTGCTGCGCTCGGACACGATCAGGCGGCGCTGCGGGGCGTCGGTCTTGACGATCTCGAGTGCGGCGGCCAGCACCTTGTAGAGATTGAGCGAGGTGGAATCGGCCACCACCAGCTCACCCGGCGCCGCGCCCACCAGGCGCGCGATCTTGTCGCCCACGCGCTCGGGCAGGTGCATCCAGTCGGCCGTGTTCCAGGCCTTGATCAGGTCGCGGCCCCATTCCTGGGTGATCACGTCCTGCACGCGGGCGGCCGTGGCCTTGGGCAGCACGCCCAGGGAATTGCCGTCCAGATAGATCGTGCCGGGCGGCAGATCGAACTGGGCCTTGAGGCCGCGCAGCGGGTCGGCCGCGTCGCGGGCCAGGGCGTCGTCTCTCGTCTTCATGCTCACTCCATCAAAGGGAACGCAGCACGGCGCGCACCGGGGAGGCGCAGGCACCGGCCAGTTTCAGGGGCAGGGCGATCAGCTCGTAATCGCCCTCGGGCACATCGTCCAGCACCAGGTTCTCCAGCACGCGCAGGTTCAGGCGCAGCAGCTGCTGGTGGCTGTCCAGGGTCTTGCTGCTGGCCGGGTCCACCGAGGGCGTGTCCAGGCCGATCAGGCGCACGCCGCGCTCGGCCAGCCAGGCCACGGTCTCGGGGGCATAGGCCGTGAAGTCGGGGTTCCAGACCGAGTCGGCGCGCTGCATGCAGCGCACCAGCACGCGCTCGGGCAGATCGGCCGCCGCATGGGCCAGATGCTCGATGCGGATCAGCGGTCCGCAGCCGATGGCATGGATCACGCGGCAGGGGCCGAGGTAGGCGTGCAGATCCACCTCGGCGGCGCTGGCCACGCCATTGGCGTAGTGCAGGGGCGCATCGGCATGGGCGCCCACATGGGGCGACATCGTCAGGGCCGAGAGATTGACCGGGCAGTCCGGCGACAGCCGCGCGGTCCAGCGCAGGGCATAGGGCTCGTCGCCGGGAAAGATCGGCGCGTCGGGAGCCACCAGGGGCGAGATATCCCAGAGGCGTTTCATCGTGCTGCTACTCCTTGTGCCCAGCGCTTTTGCCCAGGCGGCGCGCACCTTAACAAGGCTTGAAAAAGCGTGGTGTCGGTTAATTCCAACAAGGCGCGAGGATTTACACAAGGGTCGCGCAAGGCCCTGTACAGCGCATGGCCACGGGGGTAAGTCCCAGGTTCGAGGTCTGGGTAAATTGCTTGACGCCTAAACTATCGATACCTAAAGTTGCCTGCATCCCGGCTCAAGCAAGGCGACGCCCATCATGCGCATCACCTGTATCGGCGGCGGTCCCGCCGGCCTGTATTTCGCGCTGCTGATGAAGAAGCAGAACCCAGCCCACCGGGTAACCGTGCTGGAGCGCAACCGCGCAGGTGACACCTTCGGCTGGGGCGTGGTCTTCTCCGACCAGACCCTGGCCGCGCTGCGCGAGGCCGATCCCGAGACGGCGGACCAGATCCTTCAAGCCTTCAACCACTGGGACGATATCGCCGTGCACATCGAGGGCCGGCGCATGGTCTCGGGCGGTCATGGTTTTTGCGGCATCGGCCGCAAGAAGCTGCTCAACATCCTGCAGACCCGCTGCGAGGCCCTGGGCGTGGAGCTGCGCTACGAGGCCGACATCCCGGATGACGGCGCGGTGCAGGACGCCGACCTCATCATCGCGGCCGACGGCCTGAACAGCCGCGTGCGCCAGAAGTACGCTGACACCTACCAGCCCGATATCGATCTGCGCCGCTGCCGCTTCGTCTGGCTGGGCACGACCAAGCTCTTCGACGCCTTCACCTTTGACTTCCAGAAAACGCCCTGGGGCTGGTTCCAGGCTCATGCCTACCGCTTCGATGCCACGCATTCCACCTTCATCGTGGAAGCGCCCGAGCCCGTCTGGCAGGCGGCAGGCCTGGAGCAGATGAGCAAGGAGGAGGGCATTGCGTTCTGCGAGCGCCTCTTTGCCGAGGTGCTGGACGGGCACAAGCTCATCTCCAACGCCTCGCATCTGCGCGGTTCGGCCCAGTGGATCCGCTTTCCGCGCGTGGTCTGCAAGACCTGGGTGCATCGCCGCGCCGAGGATGGCGTGCCCGTGGTGCTGATGGGGGATGCGGCCCACACCGCGCATTTCTCCATCGGCTCCGGCACCAAGCTTGCGCTGGAGGACGCCATCGCCCTGGCCCGCGATATCCAGGCCGCCGCGGGCGATCTGGACCAGGCGCTCGCCGCCTACCAGGCCAGTCGCAGCATCGAGGTGCTGCGCATCCAGAACGCCGCGCGCAACAGCACCGAGTGGTTCGAGAACGTGGAGCGCCATGCCCGCCTGGCGCCCGAGCAGTTCGCCTACTCCCTGCTGACCCGCTCCCAGCGCATCTCGCACGAGAACCTGCGCCTGCGCGACAAGCGCTATGTGGAAGACTACGAGCGCTGGCTGGCCGAGCGCAGCGGCCTGGATGGCCGCCAGGCCGTGCCACCCATGTTCACCCCCTTCAGCCTGCGTGGCCTGCGGCTCAAGAACCGCGTGGTGGTCTCGCCCATGGCGCAGTACAGCTGCCAGGACGGCCTGCCCGGCGACTACCACCTGATGCATCTGGGTGCGCGCGCCGCCGGCGGCGCCGGCCTGGTGTTTGCCGAGATGACCTGCACCTCGCCCGAGGCGCGCATCACCCCCGGCTGCCCTGGGCTGTGGAACGAGGCCCAGACCGCAGCCTGGCAGCGCATCGTGGACCATGTGCATGCGCACAGCACGGCCAAGATTGCGATGCAGCTGGGCCATGCCGGGCCCAAGGGTTCCACCCGCGTGGCCTGGGAGGGCATCGACCAGCCGCTGGAGAGCGCCAACTGGCCCCTGATCTCGGCCTCGCCCCAGCAGTATCTGCCGGGCGTGAGCCAGACGTCGCGGGCGATGACGCGCGAGGACATGGACCGCGTCAAGGCCGATTTCGTGGCCGCGACCCGGCGTGCCGCCGCCGCCGGTTTCGACTGGCTGGAACTGCACTGCGCCCATGGCTATCTGCTCTCCAGCTTCATCTCGCCGCTGACCAACCGGCGCGAGGACGAGTATGGCGGCACGCTGGAGAACCGCCTGCGCTACCCGCTGGAGGTGTTTGCCGCCATGCGCGAGGTCTGGCCGCAGGCGCGGCCCATGTCGGTGCGCATCTCGGCCCATGACTGGGTGGAGGGCGGCACCACGCCGGAGGATGCGGTGCAGATCGCCGCGGCCTTCAAGGCCGCGGGCGCGGACCTCATCGATGTGTCTTCGGGCCAGGTCAGCAAGGCCGAGAAGCCGGTCTATGGCCGCATGTGGCAGACGCCCTTCTCGGAAGCCGTGCGCAACAAGGTAGGCATCGCCACCATGGCCGTGGGCGCCATCTCCGAGGCCGATCATGTGAACAGCATCATCGCGGCCGGCCGCGCCGACCTCTGCGCCGTGGCGCGCCCGCACCTGGCCAACCCGGCCTGGACCCTGAGCGAGGCCGCGAAGATCGGCTACCTGGGCGGCCCGGGTCTGGACTGGCCGCAGCAATACCTCTCGGGCAAGACCCAGCTGGAGCGCGAGTTCGAGCGCCAGCGTGCCCAGGGCGGCGGTGCGGCCGCGGCGGAAGCCGCCAACAAGGCCCTGGGCGTATGAGCGCACAGCGACATGCGGTGATCACCGGCGGCGGCAGTGGCATCGGCGCGGCCGTGGCGCGGCAGCTGCTGGACCAGGGCCTGCGCGTCACGCTGATGGGCCGCAGCCTGGAGCGCCTGCGGGCGCAGCAGCAGGCGCTTGGCCCCGAGGTGGGCATCCAGGCCTGCGATGTGGGCGATGAGGTCAGTGTGGCCGCCGCCTTCGCAGCTGTGGGGTCGGTAGACATCCTGGTCAACAACGCCGGCCAGGTGGAGACCGCGCCTCTTGCCAGGACCTCGCTGGAAAGCTGGCAGCGCCTCCTGAACGTGAACCTCACCGGCACCTTTCTGTGCAGCCGCGCGGTGCTGCCGGGCATGAGCGAGCGCGGCTTCGGCCGCATCGTCAATGTGGCCAGCACCGCGGCGCTCAAGGGCTATGCCTATGTGGCGGCCTACTGCGCGGCCAAGCATGGGGTGCTGGGCCTGACCCGCGCCCTGGCGCTGGAGACGGTGAAGAAGGGCGTCACGGTCAATGCCGTCTGCCCCGGCTACACCGAGACCGAGATCGTGGCCCAGGCCGTGCAGACCATCATGGCCAAGACCGGCCGCACGGCCGAGGCCGCCCGCGCCGAGCTGGCCGCGGCCAATCCCCAGGGCCGCCTGATCCAGCCCGAGGAAGTGGCTGCCACCGTGGCCTGGCTGGTGGGCGAGGGCAGTGCCAGCATCACCGGCCAGGCGATTGCCGTGGCCGGTGGCGAGGTGATGTGAGGCCCGACATGCTGGACGACGCCCTGCCCGAACCCGATCTGGAATCGCGCGTCAATGACCGCGATCACCAGGCCCTCAAGCTCTGGCTGCGCCTCCTGGCCTGCACCACGCGCATCGAGGACCAGATCCGCCAGCGCCTGCGCGCCGACTTCGGCACGACCCTGCCACGCTTTGACCTGCTTGCCCAGCTGGAGCGCCACCCCGACGGCCTGAGCATGCGCGAGCTCTCGCAGCGCCTGATGGTGACCGGCGGCAATGTGACCGGCATCACCGACCAGCTGGAGGCCGAAGGCCTGGTGCAGCGTGAGCCGCACCCCAGCGACCGGCGCAGCTTCACGGTCAAGCTCACGGCGGCCGGCCGGCGCCAGTTCAAGCGCATGGCGGCCACGCACGAGGGCTGGATCGTCGAGCTGATGGCCGGCTGGGACAAGGAACAGAAAAGCCAGGTCTACGAGCTGCTGGCCGGCTTGAAGACGCATCTGGCCGAAACCACAAGGAAATGAGTGCCTCATGGACCAACACCTGATCGCGGGCAACCGCCAGAGCCTGGCCGACTACCGGCCCCAGCACTTCCTCTGGGAGCAGCGCGGCGCCGTGGGCCTGATCACCCTGAACCGCCCGGAGCGCAAGAACCCGCTGACCTTCGAGTCCTACGCCGAGCTGCGCGATCTCTTTCGCACGCTCAGCTATGTGGACGAGGTGCGCGCCATCGTGCTGCAGGGCGCGGGCGGCAATTTCTGCTCGGGCGGCGATGTGCACGAGATCATCGGCCCGCTCACCAAGATGAGCATGCCCGATCTGCTGGCCTTCACCCGCATGACCGGTGATCTGGTCAAGGCCATGCGCGCCTGCCCCCAGCCCATCATCGCGGCGCTGGACGGGGTCTGCGCCGGGGCTGGCGCCATCATGGCCATGGCCTCGGACCTGCGCGTGGGCACGGCCCGCAGCAAGACGGCTTTTCTCTTCACCCGCGTGGGCCTGGCCGGCTGCGATATGGGCGCCTGCGCCATCCTGCCGCGCATCGTGGGCCAGGGCCGGGCCTCGGACCTGCTCTACAGCGGCCGCAGCCTCGGGGGCGAGGAGGGCTATCAATGGGGTTTCCTGAACCGCCTGCTGGAGCCCGAGGTGCTGCTGGAGAACGCCCTGAGCTGGGCCGGCGAGATCGCCAGCGGCCCCAGCTTCGGCCATGCCATGACCAAGAAGATGCTGCACCAGGAATGGGCTATGGGCGTGGATGAGGCCATCGAGTCCGAGGCCCAGGCCCAGGCCATCTGCATGATGACCCAGGACTTCCACCGGGCCTACCACGCCTTCGTGGCCAAGCAGCGGCCCGAGTTCAAGGGAGACTGAGATGCATCTCAAGCACCTGGACTGGCCCTTCTTCGAGCCGCGGCACCGCGAGCTGGCCACGGCGCTCGACGCCTGGTGCGCCACCCATCTGGACACCGCTCATGGCGAGGATGTGGACGCCGAATGCCGCAGCCTGGTCAAGGCCCTGGGACAGGGCGGCTGGCTGCAGCATGCGGTGGCCGCCGGCGAGGGTCAGGCCATAGACACCCGCGCCATCTGCCTGCTGCGCGAAACCCTGGCGCGCTACAACGGCCTGGCCGATTTCGCCTTTGCCATGCAGGGCCTTGGCTCGGGCGCCATCTCCTTGCAGGGCACGCCGGCCCAGCGCGAGCGCTATCTGCCGCGCGTGGCGCGCGGCGAAGCCCTGGCGGCCTTTGCGCTCTCCGAGCCCGAGGCAGGGTCGGACGTGGCAGCCATGCAGTGCAGCGCCGTGGCCGATGGTGATGACTATGTGATCAACGGCGAGAAGACCTGGATCTCCAACGGAGGCATCGCGGACTTCTATGTGCTGTTTGCGCGCACCGGCGAAGCGCCTGGCGCCAGAGGCATCAGCGCCTTCATCGTGGATGCCGGCCTGCCCGGCTTCGAGATTGCCGAGCGCATCGAGGTGATCGCGCCGCACCCGCTGGCGCGCCTGAAGTTCAGCAATTGCCGCGTGCCGCGCAGCCAGATGATCGGCGCGCCGGGCGAGGGCTTCAAGGTGGCCATGCGCACCCTGGATGTGTTCCGCACCTCGGTGGCCGCGGCGGCCCTGGGCTTTGCACGCCGCGCCCTGGAAGAGGGGCTGCGCCAATCGCGCGAGCGCCCAATGTTTGGCGCGACTCTTGCTGATCTGCCGCTGACGCAGGCCAAGCTGGCCGAGATGGCTTGCGGCGTGGACAGCTCGGCTCTGCTGGTCTATCGCGCCGCCTGGCAGCGCGACCAGGGCCAGACCATCACCCGCGAGGCCGCCATGGCCAAGCTGATGGCCACCGAGAGCGCGCAGCGCGTGATCGACGCCGCGGTGCAGCTGCACGGCGGACGCGGCGTGCGGCGCGGCGAGGTGGTGGAGTCGCTCTACCGGGAGATCCGCGCGCTGCGGATCTACGAGGGCGCCAGTGAAGTCCAGCAGTTGATCATCGGTCGAGACCTTTTGAAGAACGGCTAAAGCGCTATGAGCACCACCGCCCACCTGGATACCTTTGCAAGAGATCGTCTCCCTCCCAAAGACCAGTGGCCGGAGCTGCTGTTCGAGCTGCCGAGTCTGCAGTTTCCCGAGCGCCTGAACTGCGCCGACGCCCTGCTGGATCGTTGGGTGCGCGAAGGCCAGGGCGAGCGCCTGTGCATGGAGGGCGCGGGCGGCCTGCGCTGGAGCTATGCCGATCTGCAGGCCCAGGCCAACCGCATCGCCCGGGTGCTGGTGGAAGACCTGGGCGTGGTCAGCGGCAACCGGGTGCTGCTGCGCGGTGCCAACACGCCCATGATGGCGGCCTGCTGGTTCGCCATCATGAAGGTGGGCGCGATTGCCGTGGCCACCATGCCCCTGCTGCGGGCCAAGGAGCTGGTGCAGGTGATCCAGAAGGCCGAGGTCAGCCACGCCCTGTGCGACGAGCGCCTGGCCGAGGAGCTGCAGCTGGCCCAGGCCCAGTGCCCCACGCTGAAGCAGGTGCTGCACTACGGTGGCGCGGGCGCGCTGGAGACGCGGGCGGCGGCCAAGCCGGCGGACTTTGCCAATGTGGACACCGCGGCCGAGGACTGCTGCATCATCGCCTTCACCTCGGGCACCACGGGCCAGCCCAAGGGCACCATGCATTTCCATCGCGATGTGCTGGCCATCTGCCAGTGCTGGCCGGTGCACTGCCTGCGCGCGCGGCCCGAGGACAAGTTCATCGGCAGCCCGCCCCTGGCCTTCACCTTCGGTCTGGGCGGTCTGGTGCTCTTTCCCATGAGCATCGGGGCCTCCACCGTGCTGCTGGAGAAGGCCTCGCCCGAGGCACTGCTGCCGGCCATTGCCCAGTACCGCGCCACCGTCTGCTTCACCGCGCCCACGGCCTACCGCGCCATGGCGGGCCAGGTGGGCGGCCATGATCTGTCCAGCCTGCGCAAATGCGTGAGCGCCGGCGAGGCCCTGCCGGCCGCCACCCGTGCGCTGTGGAAAGAGGCCACGGGCATCGAGCTGATCGACGGCATCGGCGCCACCGAGCTGCTGCACATCTTCATCTCCCACACCGAGGCCGAAGCCCGACCCGGCGCCACCGGCAAGCCGGTGCCGGGCTACCGGGCCTGCGTCCTGGACGAGGAGGGCCGGGTCTTGCCCCCCGGCCAGGTGGGCCGCCTGGCGGTGAAGGGCCCCACCGGCTGCCGCTACCTGGCCGACGAGCGCCAGACGCGCTATGTGCAGGACGGCTGGAACCTGACGGGCGACGCCTATCTGCTGGACGAGCAAGGCTGCTTTGTCTACCAGGCCCGCACCGACGACATGATCATCTCCGGCGGCTACAACATCGCCGGCCCCGAGGTGGAGAGCACCCTGCTGCTGCATCCCAAGGTGGCGGAATGCGCCGTGGTGGGCGCCCGCGATGCCGAGCGCGGCGAGGTGGTCAAGGCCTTCGTCGTGCTGAAGCCGGGGGTGGCGCAAGACCCGGCCCTGATCAAGGAGCTGCAGGACTTCGTCAAGGCCAGCATCGCGCCCTACAAGTACCCGCGTGCGATAGAGTTCCGCGCCAGCCTGCCGCGCACCGAAACCGGCAAGCTGCAACGTTTCCGTCTGCGTCAAGAAGCCTGATAACCGGAGAGAGCGACGATGAGCAAGAAGACGACGAATGCTGTGCTGTGTGCGGCCCTGATGCTGGGTCTGGGTGCCGGGGCCGGCACGGCCTGGGCGGCCGACAAGGTCAAGATCGGTCTGCTGTCCACCCTCTCCGGCCCCGGTGCCGGTCTGGGCGTGGACATCCGCGACGGCTTCAATCTCGCCGTCAAGCACGCGGGGGGAAAGTTCGGCGGCCTGCCGGTGGAGCTGGTCATCGCTGACGACCAGCAGAACCCCGATGTGGCCAAGCAGACGGCCGAGCGCCTGCTCAAGCGCGACAAGGTCGACTTCATGACCGGCATCGTGTTCTCCAACATCATGCTGGCCGTGGGCCCCAGCGTCTTCGACGCCAAGGTGCCTTACATCAGCGCCAATGCCGGCCCTTCGCAATACGCCGGCGAGCAGTGCAATCCTTACTTCTTCAATGTGGCCTGGCAGAACGACAACTTGCATGAGGCGGTCGGCAAGACCGTGATGGACAAGGGCTTCAAGAAGGTGGTGGTGCTGGCGCCCAACTATCCCGCCGGCAAGGACGCCATCAACGGCTTCAAGCGCTTCTACAAGGGCGCGGTGGCGGACGAGATCTACACCAAGCTCGGCCAGCTGGACTACTCCGCCGAGCTGGCCCAGGCCCGCGCCGCCAAGCCCGACGCCATGTACATCTTCCTGCCCGGGGGCATGGGCATCAACTTCATCAAGCAGTTCGTGGGTGCCGGTCTCTCCAAGGACATCACGCTCTTCGGTCCCGGCTTCTCGGCCGACGAGGACGTGATCAAGGCCGTGGGCGAGCCCATGCTGGGCATGTTCAACAGCTCGCACTGGGCGCATGACCTGGACAACGCCGCGAACAAGAAGTTCGTGGCCGACTTCCAGAAGGAGTTCGGACGCCTGCCCTCGCTCTACGCCTCCCAGGGCTATGACGCCGGCCTGTCCATCGCCGCCGCCGTGCGCGATGTGAAGGGCAAGGTCGAGGACCGCGAGGTCGTGCTCAAGGCCCTGAAGGCGGCGCGCTTCGAGTCGGTGCGTGGCCCCTTCAAGTACAACAACAACCAGTACCCGGTGCAGGACTACTACCTGCGCGTCATCACCAAGGACAGCCAGGGCCGCGTCACCAACAAGACCCTGGGCAAGATCTTCAGCAACCACGCGGACGCCTATGCGGCCTCGTGCAAGATGAAGAGCTGAGACCGCCGCCATGGACTGGATTCTGGTGGCCGAGCAGGCCCTCAACGGCCTGCAGTTCGGGCTCATGCTCTTCTTGCTGGCCGCCGGGCTGACCCTGGTGTTCGGCATCATGGACATGATCAACCTGGCCCATGGCTCGCTCTATATGGTGGGCGCCTATCTGGCGGCCGCCGTGGCCGCGGCCAGCGGCTCCTTCCTGCTGGCGGTGCTGGCGGCCCTGGTGGGTACGGCCGCCTTCGGCATGATGCTGGAAGTGGCCCTGCTGCGTCGGCTCTACCAGCGCGACCACCTGAGCCAGGTGCTGGCCACCTTTGCCCTGATCCTGATGATCAACGAGGGCACGCGCATGATCTGGGGCTCGCAGCCGGTGATGCTGAACCTGCCCGCGCCCCTGTCCGGGCCGGTGGAGTTGCTGCCCGGCCTTTACTACCCGGCCTACCGCCTGCTGATCATCGGCGTGGGCCTGGCCGTGGCGGTGCTGCTCTATCTGCTGGTGACCCGCACCCGCTGGGGCATGTGGGTGCGCGCCGGGGCTTCCAACCGCGCCATGGCCACGGCCATGGGGGTGAACATCCGCTGGCTGTTCACGGCGGTGTTCGGCTTTGGCGCCGCCCTGTGCGCCCTGGCCGGTTCCCTGCTGGGGCCGCTGCTGGCGGTGCAGGTGGGCATGGGGGAGAGCATCCTGATCCTGGCCTTTGTGGTGATCGTGATCGGCGGCATCGGGTCCATCCGCGGCGCCCTGGTCGGCGCGCTCTTGGTGGGCCTGGTGGACACCTGCAGCCGCACCCTGCTGCCGGCCCTGCTGCGCCAGCTGGCCTCGCCCGAGGTGGCCTCCAATCTGGGGCCGGCCCTGGCCTCCATCCTGATCTATGTGCTGATGGCGGCCGTGCTGTTCTGGAAGCCCCAGGGCCTGTTCCCCGCGCGCGGCTGATGACGACCATGAGAACAAGCCTTTTGAATCACCGCGGCGCCGGCCGCTGGATCTGGCCCCTGCTGGCCCTGCTGGCGGCCCTGCCGCCCCTGCTGGGCGCCTTCGGCCTGGAGTTCTATGTGGGTGTGGCCACGCGGGTGCTGATCTTCGCCATCGCCGCCTCCAGCCTGAACCTGATCCTGGGCTTTGGCGGCCTGGTGAGCTTCGGCCATGCGGCCTTTGTGGGCCTGGGTGCCTACACCGTGGGCATCCTGATGGACGCCGGCATCAGCGCCGCCTGGATCGCCTGGCCGGCGGCCATGCTGGTGGCGGGCCTGGCGGCCGGGCTGATCGGCGCCATCAGCCTGCGCACCCGCGGCGTGTACTTCATCATGATCACCCTGGCCTTTGCCCAGATGTTCTATTACCTAGCCGTCTCGCTGAAAGCCTATGGCGGCGAGGACGGCCTGCCCCTGCCGGCGCGCTCGGCCCTGGCCGGGCTCAATCTGCGCGACGACGCCAGCTTCTACTGGCTGGTGCTGCTGCTCTTCGCCGCCGTGATCCTGGGCCTGCAGCGCCTCCTGAACTCGCCCTTTGGCTGGCTGCTGCAGGGCGCCAAGGAAAACGAGACCCGCATCGCCGCCGTGGGTGGCCGGGTCTTCGCGGTGCAGTGGCAGGCCTTTGTGCTGGCCGGCGCCATCGCCGGTCTGGCCGGAGCCCTGCTGGCCAATCTCAACGGTCTGGTGACGCCGCACCTGATGCACTGGTCGCAGTCGGGCCAGCTGATGGTGATGGTCATCATCGGCGGGGCGGGGGCGCTGTGGGGCGGCACTCTGGGCGCGGCCGTGCTGCTGCTGCTGGAGGAACTGCTGGCCGGCTACACCCTGCACTGGCAGCTGGCCCTCGGCCTGGTGCTGCTGGCCGTGGTGCTGTTCGCGCCTCGCGGCCTGGCCGGCCTGGTCTTCAAACGTGGAGCGAAGACCCATGGCTGAATCCCGCCAAGCCCTGCTGCGGGTGCAGCACCTGGTCAAGCGCTTCGGCGCCCTGGCCGCCACCGACGACGCCAGCTTCGAGGTGGCGCGCGGCGAGGTCCATGCCCTGATCGGCCCCAATGGCGCGGGCAAGACCACGCTGATCCACCAGATCTCGGGCGCCCTGGCACCGGACGCCGGTCATATCCTCTTCGACGGGCAAGACCTGACCCGCCAGCCCATGGCCCGGCGCGTGCAGGCCGGCCTGGTGCGCAGCTACCAGATCACCAGCATCTTCAAGCGCTTCTCGGTGCTCGACAACCTGGCCCTGGCCCTGCAGGCGCGCCGGCCCGGCCGGCCCTCCTGGTGGCGCAGCGCCCTGCGCGACGAGGCGATCTTTGCCCAGGCCGAGGCCCTGCTGGCGCGCATCGGCCTGGCCAGCCAGGCGGACCGCGTGGCCGGCAGCCTGGCGCATGGCGAGCAGCGCCAGCTGGAAGTGGGCCTGGCCCTGGCCGCCCAGCCCCGCCTGCTGCTGCTGGACGAGCCCATGGCCGGCATGGGGCCGGATGAGTCCGAGCGCATGGTGGCCCTGCTGCATTCGCTCAAGGCCGAGGGCCTGACCCTGCTGCTGGTGGAGCACGATATGGATGCGGTCTTCCGCCTGGCCGATCGCATCTCCACCCTGGTCTTCGGCCGCGTGATCGCCAGCGACACGCCCCAGGCCATTCGCGAGCACCCCGAGGTGCGCAAGGCCTATCTGGGCGAGGACGAGGAACTGGAGGCCGCGCTGTGAGTCTGCTCGAGGTATCGGGGCTGGAAGCCTGCTATGGCCGCAGCCAGGTGCTGTTCGGCCTGGACCTGCGGGTGGAGCAGGGCCAGGTCGTGACCCTGCTGGGCCGCAATGGCATGGGCAAGAGCAGCACGCTCAAATGCCTGACGGGCTGGATGGCGCCCAGCGGCGGCCGCATCCGCTTTGCCGGCGAGGATGTGACGGGCTGGGGGGCCGACCGCATTGCGCGCCTGGGCCTGGCCATCGTGCCCGAGGGGCGCCAGGTCTTTCCCAATCTCTCGGTGCGCGAGCATCTGGAGGCCTTTGCCGCCAACCGCAGCGGCGCGCGCGAGCCCTGGGATGTGGAGCGGGTGTTCGCGCTCTTTCCGCGCCTGCAGGAGCGCAGCGGCAATATGGGCAACCAGCTCTCCGGCGGCGAGCAGCAGATGCTGGCCATAGGCCGGGCCCTGGTGACCAATCCGCGCCTGATGATTCTGGACGAGGCCACCGAGGGCCTGGCCCCGCTGATCCGCGAGGAGATCTGGCGCTGCCTGGCCACCCTGCGCGCCGCCGGCCAGACCATTCTGGTGGTGGACAAGTATGTGAAGCGCCTGATCCGCCTGGCCGACCAGCACAGCATTCTGGAGCGCGGCCGCGTGGTCTGGCAGGGCGACTCGGCGGCCCTGGATGCCGACCACGGCCTCTGGCACCGCTATCTGGGGGTCTGAGTGAACACCGTCTTCGAACGCCAGGAGCTGGTGCGCTTCGGCCACTGCGACCCGGCCGGCATCGTCTTCTATCCGCGCTATTTCGAGATGCTCAATGCGCTGATCGAGGACTGGTTCACCCAGGGCCTGGGCGTGGACTATGCGCAGCTGCTGGGGCCGCGCCGCGTGGGCCTGCCCACGGTGCAGCTCAATGCCGAGTTCCTGCGCATCAGCCGCATGGGCGATGTGCTGCGCCAGACCATCGCCATCGAGAAGCTGGGCCGCAGCTCCCTGAGCCTGCGGGTGGCGTTCGAGGGCGCGGACGGCCTGCGCGCGCGCTTTGCCCCGGTGCTGGTCTGCACCTCGCTGCAGACCCACAAGGCCCAGCCTTTTCCCGATGATTTGCGCGCCGCCCTGGCGCGCGCTGTAGGAGACACAGCATGACGAGCAGCAAGCAGATTCTTCAGCCCGCGGACTGGGCGCCGCCGCGCGGCTATGCCAACGGCGTGGCCGCCAGTGGCCGCCAGATCTATGTGGCCGGCCAGATCGGCTGGAACGCGCAGTGCCAGTTCGAGAGCGATGACTTCATCGCCCAGGTGCGCCAGACCCTGCTGAATATCAAGGCCGTGCTGGCCGAGGCCGGCGCCGGCCCCCAGCACATCACGCGCATGACCTGGTACCTGGTCGACAAGCGCGAATACCTGGCCCGCGGCCGCGAGGTGGGCGCGGCCTACCGCGAGGTGCTGGGCCAGGAGTACGGCATCGCCATGAGCGCGGTGCAGGTGGCCGGCCTGATGGAAGACCGCGCCAAGGTGGAGATCGAGGTCACGGCGGTGCTGCCGGACTGAGCCCTAGGCCCCGGCCTGCTCGAAACGAGGTGCGAGGGCCAGGAACTGCTCGCGCAGGGCCGAGTCCTGGCTGTGGCGCCAGGCCGCAAACATCTGCGAGGGCGGGATGGCCTCGGCCACCGGCCTGAAAACCGCACCCTGCAGACCGGCCCGCCGCAGGGCGGCCGGCACCACCGACACCCCCAGGCCCTGGGCCACCAGCGACACCACCGACAGCCAATGCCTGCCCTCATGCTGCAGCCGCGGATAGAAGCCCTGCTCACGGCACATCTCGACGATGCGCGCGTGATAGTCGGGCGAGCCCTTGCGCGAGAACAGGATGAAGGGCTCCTCGCGCAGGCTGGCCAGGGACAGGGGTTCGTGCGCCGGGCCCTGCGCCGCCGCATGCCCGGCGGGCAGACAGCACAGAAAGGGCTCGCTGTAGAGCGGGCGGTGCGCCAGGGCCGGGGGCAGGCGGTCGGTATGAATCAGGGCCAGGTCCAGCTCCTCGCGCAGCAGGGCCTCGATCTGGTCCTGGGAATTGAGCTCCACCACCACCACCTCGGTGCGCGGGTAGCGGGCCTGGAAGGCCTGCAGCCAGCCGGCCAGGCCGTTCAGCAGGACCGAGCCCACAAAGCCCAGGCGCAAGCGGCCCACCTCGCCGGCCTGCACCTCGCGCGCCAGGGCGCAGGCCTCGGCCGTCTGCTGCAGCAGGGCGGCGGCGCCGGCGCGAAAGGCCTCGCCCGCGGGCGTCAGGCGCACGCTCTTGCTGTCGCGGTCCAGCAGCCGCGCGCCCACCGTGGCCTCCAGCTGCTGGATGGCCACCGAGAGCGGGGGCTGGGAGATGGCCAGGCGCTGGGCGGCCCGGCCGTAGTGCAGCTCCTCGGCCAGCACCAGGAAGTAGCGCAGATGCCGGAACTCCAGGCGGGGGTCGGTCACCATAGTTCGAACATATCGTTGAAGTGGTTTTCTGAATTGGACACGAATCGTCGCACGGCAAATACTCGAGCCCGAGGGCCGAGCGGCTCATGTCATCGACAAGCAAGGAGATAGCAATGGCCAAGAGCACCAAGGCACAGTTTCAATGGGACGATCCCCTGCTGCTGGATCAGCAGCTCAGCGAGGACGAACGCGCGGTGCGCGACGCGGCCCGCGCCTACTGCCAGGACCGCCTGGCCCCGCGCGTGCTGGAGGCCTTCCGCCACGAGAAGACCGATGCCAGCATCTTCCGCGAGATGGGTGAGCTGGGTCTGCTGGGCCCCACCATCCCCGAGCAGTACGGCGGCGCCGGCCTGAACTATGTGGCCTACGGCCTGATCGCCCGCGAGGTGGAGCGCGTGGACTCGGGCTACCGCTCGATGATGAGCGTGCAGAGCTCCCTGGTGATGGTGCCCATCAACGAGTTCGGCAGCGAAGCCACCAAGCAGAAGTACCTGCCCAAGCTGGCCAGCGGCGAGTGGATCGGCTGCTTCGGCCTGACCGAACCCAACCACGGCTCCGACCCCGGCTCCATGATCACCCGCGCCAAGAAGGTGGACGGCGGCTACTCGATCAGCGGTGCCAAGATGTGGATCACCAACAGCCCCATCGCCGATGTCTTCGTGGTCTGGGCCAAGGACGAGGGCGGCCAGATTCGCGGCTTCGTGCTGGAGAAGGGCTGGAAGGGCCTGAGCGCCCCGGCCATCCACGGCAAGGTGGGCCTGCGCGCCAGCATCACCGGCGAGATCGTGATGGACGAGGTCTTCTGCCCCGAGGAGAACGCCTTCCCCGAGGTGCGCGGTCTCAAGGGGCCCTTCACCTGCCTGAACAGCGCCCGCTACGGCATTGCCTGGGGCGCGCTGGGGGCCGCCGAGGACTGCTGGCACAAGGCCCGCCAGTACACCATGGACCGCAAGCAGTTCGGCAAGCCCCTGGCCGCCAATCAGCTGATCCAGAAGAAGCTGGCCGATATGCAGACCGAGATCACCCTGGGCCTGCAGGGCTGTCTGCGCCTGGGCCGCATGAAGGACGAGGGCACGGCCGCGGTGGAGATCACCTCCATCATGAAGCGCAACAGCTGCGGCAAGGCCCTGGACATCGCCCGCATGGCGCGCGACATGCTGGGGGGCAATGGCATCAGCGACGAGTTCGGCATCGCCCGCCATCTGGTCAACCTGGAGGTGGTCAACACCTACGAGGGCACGCACGACATCCATGCCCTGATCCTGGGCCGCGCCCAGACCGGCATCGCCGCGTTCTGAGCGGCTGCGCTGAGGCGGCCCGCCCGGGCCGCTGTTTCAGCGCGCCGCCGGGCTGCTCAGCAGGGCCTTGGCCGCCTCGATGCGCAGGGCCAGCGGCGTGCTGGCGTCGTTCATGACCTGCAGCAGGAACTGCCGCGGGTCCTCGACGCGGCCCGTGTTGGCAGCAGCGGCTGCGGCCGGTGCCGGGGTGGCGGCTGGCGCCAGACTGGCCAGGGCCGCGGCAAAGTCCTCGGGCTTGATCGAGGCCAGGGGCCTGAGCAGATCGGCCTGGCCTTCCTCGCTGGGTGGCACGTCCAGCCAGGGGGTGTCGGCAAACACCGGGGCCAGGTCGGGCGCCACAAAGGCCGACCACAGACCCTCGTCGCCGGCCTGCTCGGCCGGGATGCGGGCTGCGTGTTGCGGGCCTGCGGGCTCGGCCCGGGGCAGCAGTTCCAGCCGCTTCGCCGGCAGATCGGCCAGATAGCGTTGCTGCAGGCCTTGCAGAAAGGCCTGGGCCTGGGCCAGGTCCACCGGCTGCACCAGCGAGAACCAGAGCTGCAGCGCCCCGGTCCCCGAGACGGCGATGGCCGGTGCGGGCAGCGCCAGCTCCTGCTGCACCCCGTGCCAGACCCGGCCCAGCCGGCTCCAGTCGGCCGGTGTGCGCAGGGCCAGCACCAGGGCGCGGCTGCGCCCCTCCGGGCTCAGCAGGGCCTCAGCATCCTGCTGCAGATACAGACGTGAGAATTCTTGTGTAAGGCGGCTCATGGTGATGCGTGCACTGAGGCATCACTGTAGCGGAGCCAGGGTTGTGGGGCGATCGCCCGCGCCCAGACTCAGTTCAGCGCGGTGGTGGCGCTACCGCCCTTGTCGGCGCTGAGATCGGCGCGGCGCGCGCCGGTGAAGCGCTTGGCCCAGTAGGCATCGCGCATGTCTTCCACCCGCACCTTGCCGCCGGCGCGCGGGGAATGGATGAACTTGCCGTCGCCCACATAGATGCCCACATGGGAGAAGGTGCGGCGCATGGTGTTGAAGAACACCAGATCGCCGGGCTTGAGTTCGTCTTTCTTGATGGGCACCAGGCTGGAGAGCTTGGCCTGCTCGTCGGCGCGGCGCGGCAGCACCAGGCCCACGCTCATCTCGAAGATGTGGCGGGTGAAGCCCGAGCAGTCGAAGCCGTTCTCGGCGGAGCTACCGCCGCGCTTGTAGGGCACGCCCAGGAAATTCATGGAGGCCAGGACCAGCTCCGAGGCCTTGTCGCGCACCTGGCCCAGCAGGCCTTCGTGCGCTGCCTGGCCCAGGATGCCGCGTTCGATCAGGAAGCGGCTCACCGCGTCGCCGGCGAGCTGACCCGCGCTCTGCGAGGCCGCGGCCTGGGCGGGCAGGGCGGCCGTGGGCAGCTGCTGAGCCTGGGCCACACCTGCGGCCAGCACGAGCGACAGCAGCAGACCCCGGGCCAGGGTCAGGCCTTGCGGTCGGTGTTGGGGGGCGGCAGAGGGGGCGGCGCGGCTGGCGTCGATCATGGTGTCGGCGCGCAGCTTAGGCGGGGGCGTTGCAGACGGTCAAGCGATAAGGGCGGGCCTTGCGGGTAAGTCCCCAGGCCTCTCGTGCGGTTTCGGTACAAACCCGGATTTGAACACAGGCCGGGCCGCAATCCCCCTGTGCAGGGGCTTGAGCCAGCGCAAAGATGTGTCAAGCCGTTGGGGCGGCGTGAAGAATGTCGCGCCCGGGTCAGGCTGTCGTCAGTGCATCTGCCTGAAATATGAAACCGAGCCGTAACTGCATTTTCAGCAGCACAAGATTCATCAGGAGACAGCGCGATGACGGACCAGGTTCGGGACCCCTACCAAGATTTTCATGCCCGCTCCCTGCGCGAGCGCGATGCCTTCTGGACCGAGCAGGCCGCGCTGATCGACTGGCAGCAGCCCTTCGAGCAGGTCTGCGACACCAGCCGTCCGCCCTTTGCGCGCTGGTTTGTGGGCGGGCGCACCAATCTCTGCCACAACGCGGTGGACCGCCATGCGGCCCGCCGGCCCGAGGACCGCGCGCTGATCTGGGTCTCCACCGAGGTGGAGCAGGAGCGGGTCTACAGCTTTGCCCAGCTGCAGCGCGAGGTGGAGCGCATGGCCGCCATCCTGCAGGCGCAAGGGGTGGGGCCCGGCGACCGCGTGCTGATCTACATGCCCATGATTCCCGAGGCGGCCTTTGCCATGCTGGCCTGTGCGCGCATCGGCGCCATCCACTCCGTGGTGTTCGGCGGTTTTGCCAGCGTGTCCCTGGCCAGCCGCATCGAGGATGCTGCGCCGAAGCTCATCGTCAGTGCCGATGCGGGCAGCCGCGGCGGCAAGGTCGTGCCCTACAAGCCCTTGCTGGACGAGGCCATCACCCTCGCGGCCCACAAGCCCTCGGCCGTGCTGATGGTGGATCGCGGCCTGGCGCCCATGAGCCTGGTGGCCGGACGGGACCTGGACTACGCGGCCCTGCGCGAGCAGCACCTGGACGCCCGGGTGCCCTGCGCCTGGCTGCCGGCCGAGCATCCCAGCTACACGCTCTACACCAGCGGCACCACGGGCAAGCCCAAGGGCGTGCAGCGCGACACCGGCGGCTATGCCGTGGCCCTGGCGGCCAGCATGCAGCACATCTTCTGTGGCCGCCCCGGCGAGACCTACTTCAGCACCAGTGATATCGGCTGGGTGGTGGGCCACAGCTACATCATCTACGGTCCCCTGCTGGCCGGCATGGCCACGCTGATGTTCGAAGGCCTGCCCACCCGCCCCGATGCCGGCATCTGGTGGCAGCTGGTGGAGAAGTACCGGGTCACGGTGATGTTCAGCGCGCCCACGGCGGTGCGCGTGCTCAAGAAGCAGGACCCGGCCTATCTCAGCAAGTACGACCTGTCCTCGCTGCGCGCGCTCTTCCTGGCCGGCGAGCCGCTGGACGAGCCCACCTCGCGCTGGATCTGCGAGGGCCTGGGCAAGCCCGTGATCGACAACTACTGGCAGACCGAGACCGGCTGGCCCATCCTGACCGTGGCCCATGGCGTGGCGCCCACGCCCACGCGCTTCGGTTCGCCGGGCCGGGCCATGTATGGCTATGACGTGCGCCTGCTGGACGAGAACACCGGCGAGGAGCTGCGCGAGCCCAACAAGAAGGGTGTGCTGACCATTGCCTACCCTCTGCCGCCGGGCTGCCTGCAGACCGTATGGGGCGACGATGATCGCTATGTGAAGACCTACTGGTCCAGCATTCCCGGCCAGCAGGTCTATTCCACCTTCGACTGGGGTCTGCGCGATGCGGATGGCTACTACTTCATCCTGGGTCGTACCGACGATGTGATCAATGTGGCCGGCCACCGCCTGGGCACGCGGGAGATCGAGGAGAGCATCGCCAGCCATCCCAATGTGGCGGAGGTGGCCGTGGTCGGTGTGGCCGATGCGCTCAAGGGCCAGGTGGCCATGGCCTTTGCCGTGCTCAAGAACCCGGCCGTGGATGCGCTGCAGGAAGAGGGCGCCATCATGAAGCAAGTGGACCAGCAGCTGGGCGCTGTGGCGCGGCCGGCGCGGGTGCGTTTTGTGAGCGTGCTGCCCAAGACCCGCTCGGGCAAGCTCTTGCGCCGGGCCATACAGGCCGTGTGTGAAGGGCGTGATCCCGGGGACCTGACCACCATCGAGGATCCCAGCGCCCTGCAGCAGATCCGCGAGCTGGTCCAGGGCTGAGACCGAGGCTCCCCCTGGGGGCGGGGTCAGGGCGTGCTTCGCGCCCCGGCAACGGCCGTCCGTCGCATGGCGGCGCCCGAGGCGCCGCGGGCTTGGCACAATCGCCGGCCATGCCGCTGATCCTGCGGCTAGGAGCACACAACGATGATGAGCAAGATGCACCGCCGCCTGACCCTGGGCGGCCTGCTGGCCCTGGCCACCCTGCCGGCCCTGGCCGTGGCCCCCGGCCCCAGCGAGCTGCCGGGTCCGGCCTTCCCGGTCTACAAGGACGCCCAGGCCATCCAGAGCGCCTGTGACAGCGGACTCAAGGCCGCCAAGCAGCGCCTCAAGGCCCTGGAACAGCGCAAGGTGGACAAGGGCTGGCTCGCCGCCCTGGACGACTTCACGGCCTTCCAGGAAGACACGCAGTACCCCATCGAGTTCGTGCTCAATGTGCACCCCGACAAGGCGGTGCGCGACGCCGCCCAGGCCTGCTCGCTGCGCTGGGCCGATTTTTCGTCCAGCTTTGCCCAGAACGAGAAGCTCTACAAGGCGCTGAAGAAGGCGCCCGTGGCCGACGACATCGACCGCGAGCTGGTGCGCGGCACCCTGGCCGGCTTCGAGGATGGCGGCGTGGCCCTGCCGCCGGCCCAGCGCAAGCGCGCCAAGCAGCTGGCCGACCAGATCGCCGAGCTGAGCCAGAAGTTCGAGAAGAACATCCGCGATGCCGGCATCAAGGTGGCCTTCAGCGAGGCCGAACTCAAGGGCGTGCCCCAGGGCGTCTGGGCCAAGGCGCCGCGTGATGCCGAGGGCCGCGTGGTGCTGGGCGTGGACTACCCCAGCTATGTGCCGGTGCTGCAGAGCGCCGAGCTGGAGGCCACGCGCGAGCGCATGTGGCGCGCCAAGGTCAACGAGGGCGGCGAGGCCAATCTGCAGCTGCTGGAGCAGATCGCCGGCAAGCGTCGCGAGTACGCCGGCCTGTTCGGCTTCAGCAACTATGCCGACTTCAATCTGCGCCGCCGCATGGCCAAGGACGGCGCCACCGCCACCCGCTTCCTGGACGATGTGAAGGGCGCGGTGGTGGAGGGCGAGCGCAGCGATGTGCAGGCCCTGCGCCAGGCCAAGGCCGAGCATCTGGGCCAGCCCGCCGCCGCGGTCACGGTGCAGCGCTGGGACGCCACCTTCTACACCGAGCGCATCCGCAAGCAGCGTTTCAGCGTGGACCAGGAGGCCTTCCGCCAGTACTTCCCGCCCCAGGAGAGCCTGGGCTTCGCCATGCGCGTGATCGAGAAGATGATGGGCGTGCACTACACCCGCGTGGCGGCCGAGCTCTGGCACCCCGAGGCGCAGGCCTATGCGGTGAGCGATGTGGCCAGCGGCAAGAGCCTGGGCACGCTCTATGTGGACCTGTACCCGCGTGAGGGCAAGTACAACCACGCCGCGGTCTGGCCGCTGCGCAGCAGCGCCACCCGCATCCAGCGCACGCCCACGGCGGCCCTGGTGGTCAACTTCGACCGTCAAGGCCTGACCCTGGACGAGATGGAAACCCTGCTGCATGAGCTGGGCCATGCGGTGCACAACAACCTCTCGGCCACGCGCTACGCGGCCCAGGGCGGCACCGCAGTGATGCACGATTTCGTCGAAGCACCCTCGCAGATGCTGGAGGATTGGGTCTACGACAAGTCGGTGCTCAAGCTGATGCAGGAGGTCTGCCCTGAGTGCAAGCCGGTGCCCGATGCCCTGGTGGACCAGGCCGTGGCCGCCAAGGGCTTTGCCAAGGGCAGCTTCTACGGCCGCCAGCATCTATATGCCAGCTATGACCTGGCCCTGCACGGCAGCCAGCCCGAGCAGCCCCTGCCACTGTGGGCCCGCATGGAGGGCGCTACGCCGCTGGGCTATGTGCCGGGCACCATGTTCCCGGCCGGCTTTGCCCATATCGCCGGCGGCTATGGCGCGGGCTACTACGGCTACCTCTGGAGCCTGGTGCTGGCCGTGGACCTGCGCACCGCTTTCAAGGACGGCAACAAGCTGAACCCGGCCGTGGGCAAGCGCTACCGCGACATCGTGCTGGGCAATGGCGGCCAGAAACCCGCGCCCGAGCTGGTGCGCGAGTTCCTGCAGCGCGACAGCAATTCCAAGGCCTTCTTCGAAGAGCTGCGCAAGTAAGTCTCACCGCGCCGCACAGCGCCCGCCCGGCCCCGGCCCGGCGGGCTTTTTTGCGCCTGCGTCCGGCCTGGGCCGCGATACTCGGGGGCATGCCTCTTGCCGAGACCGAGCGCCCTCAGCTCGACGCCGCCACGCGCCGCTACCTGCCCTGGGTGGTGGCCCTGGCCTTCTTCATGCAGACCCTGGATGTCACCATCCTCAACACGGCCCTGCCGGGCATGGCGCGGGACCTGGGGGTGGATCCGCTGCGCATGCAGTCGGCCATCGTGGCCTATCTGCTGACCGTGGCCATGCTGATCCCGGCCTCGGGCTGGCTGGCCGACCGTTTCGGCACCCGCAGCATCTTTCTCTGGGCCATCGCCCTGTTCAGCGGCGGCTCCCTGGCCTGCGCGCTCTCGCCCTCGCTGCCCGCCCTGGTGGCGGCCCGGGTGCTGCAGGGTGTGGGCGGGGCCCTGCTGGTGCCGGTGGGCCGGCTCACGGTGCTGCGCGCCTTTCCCAAGGACGAGTTCCTGCCGGTGATGACCTTCATCGCCCTGCCGGGCCTGGTGGGCCCCCTGGTGGGGCCGGCCCTGGGCGGCTTTCTCACCCAGTACGCCAGCTGGCACTGGATCTTCCTGATCAATCTGCCCGTGGGCCTGCTGGGCGTGCTGGCCAGCCTGCGCTTCATGCCCCAGCTGCGCGCCAGCGCGCCACGGCGCTTTGACGGCAGCGGCTTTGCGCTCTTCAGCGCCGGCCTGGTGCTGCTGTCCCTGGCCTTGCAGGGCCTGGGCGAGCATGTGATCGGCACCGCCGTCTGCCTGGTGATGCTGGTGGCGGGCCTGGCCTGCATGATGGCTTACTGGCTGCATGCGGCGCGCGCGCCCGAGCCCCTGTTCGAGCGCGCCCTGTTCAGCATTCCCAGCTACCGCATCGGCCTGATCGGCAATGTCTTCGCCCGCCTGGGTAGTGGGGCCACGCCCTTTCTCACGCCGCTCTTTCTGCAGCTGGGCCTGGGCTACACGCCCAGCGCGGCGGGCCTGATGATGGTGCCCACCGTGGCCGGGGCCATGGCCAGCAAGACCGTGGCCATCCGCCTGATTCGCGCCTGGGGCTACCGCCGGGTGCTGGTGCTCAACACCGTGCTGCTGGGTGCCATGATCGCCAGCTTCGCCCTGGTGCCGGCAGGCGGGCCGGTCTGGGCCCTGGCCCTGCACCTGGCCTTGTTCGGCATGGTCAACAGCCTGCAGTTCACGGCCATGAACACCCTGACCCTGGGTGAGCTGGACGCGCGCACCGCCAGCAGCGGCAACAGCCTGCTCTCGGTGGTAATGCAGCTCTCCATGAGCCTGGGCGTGGCCACCTCCAGCGCGCTGCTGTTGCTGTTCTCGGGCGGGGTCGGGGTGGGGCCGGGGCACCAGGCGGGCACGGCCCTGATGCCGGCCTTTCGCGGCACCTATCTGGCCATTGGCGTGATGGCCGCGCTGGCGGCCTTCATCTTTGCGCAGCTGCGTGCGCACGAGGGCTCGGCCGAGGCCGGCGAGAGCCTGCAGGACTGAGGGCCGAGGCTGGAGTTCAGGCTCAGGCGCCGCGGCGCCAGTCGCTCTCCAGAAAGCGCAGCACGCTGTCCTCGTGATTGGGGCCGATCACCTGGCGCGCCGCCTGCTTGACCGCCTCGATGGCATTGCCCATGGCGATGCCGCGGTGCGCGGCCCGCATCATGGACACATCGTTGATGTGGTCGCCAAAGACCACGATCTCGCGCTCGGCCAGGCCGTAGCGCTGGGCCAGGGTGTGGATGGCCTGGTCCTTGGTGGCGCGCCGGTCGTGCACGGTGAGCCAGGGCCACTCGGGCAGGTAGAGGTCTTCGTTCAGATGGGTCTGCACCGCCTCGCCGCACAAGGCCTCGATCTCGGCCTGCAAGGCCGCCAGGGGCCCATGCCGGTCCACCACCACCAGGGTGACGAGCGGGTCGCGCAGCTCCTGTTCCAGGCGCGGGCTGCGGCGCAGGCGCGGATCGCCATTGGCGATGCGCTCGTCCACAAAGGCCTGCTGACCGGCGTTGTGCGTGTCCTGCCAGAAGAGCTGGTCGCCCTTGGGCCCATGGGTGGCGCAAAAGGGCGAGAGCCCGTGGCGCCGCACCAGTGCGAGCAAGGCCTGGCCCAGCTCGGGCGCCATGGCATGCACCAGCTCGTGGCGGGCGCTGGCCATATCGCTGAGGTAGGCCCCGTTGGAGGAGATCACCGGCAGGCGCAGCGGCAGGCCCTCCAGCAGGCGCTGGATGGACACCACATGCCGCGCGCTGGCCACGGTGAAGAGCAGGCCTTCGTCCAGCAGGCGGGTCAGGCCCGAGCGCGTGGCGCTGGAGAGCTGGCCGCTGCGGTCCAGCAGGGTGCCATCCAGATCACTGACGTAGAGACTCACGCCGCAGGACTCACAGCACTTCCGAGGCGAAGTCGGCCAGGCGCGAGCGCTCGCCGCGGGCCAGGGTGATGTGGCCGCTGTGGGCCCAGCCCTTGAAGCGGTCCACGGCGAAAGTCAGGCCCGAGCTGCCCTCGGTGAGGTAGGGCGTGTCGATCTGGGCCAGATTGCCCAGGCAGACGATCTTGGTGCCCGGGCCGGCGCGCGTGATCAAGGTCTTCATCTGCTTGGGCGTGAGGTTCTGCGCCTCGTCGATGATGACGAACTTGTTCAGGAAGGTGCGCCCGCGCATGAAGTTCAGGCTCTTGATCTTGATCTTGCTGCGCACCAGGTCATTGGTGGCGGCGCGGCCCCATTCGCCGGCACTGCTGTCGCCGCGGGCCAGCACTTCCAGGTTGTCGTCCAGGGCGCCCATCCAGGGGCTCATCTTCTCTTCCTCGGTGCCGGGCAGGAAGCCGATGTCCTCGCCCACCGGCACGGTGACCCGGGTGACGATGATCTCGCTGTAGCGGCGCTCGTCCAGCACCTGGGAGAGACCGGCCGCCAGGGTCATCAGGGTCTTGCCGGTGCCGGCCGTGCCGGTGAGGGTGATGAAGTCGCAGTCCGGGTCCATCAGCAGATTCAGCGCGAAGTTCTGCTCGCGGTTGCGCGCGGTCACGCCCCAGACGGCGTTCTTCTGGTGGCCGTAGTCCTTGAGCGTGCGCAGCACCGCGGTCTTGCCGGTGATCTCGGTGACCTTGGCGTAAAGCGGCGCGGCGCCCGGCGCCTCCAGATAGACGAACTCATTGACCAGCAGCGAGGGCACCAGGGGGCCGCTGATGCGGTAATAGGTCAGGCCGCCTTGCTGCCAGCTCTCCATGGTCTTGCCATGGCGCTCCCAGAAGTCGGCGGGCAGGGCCTGCACGCCGGTGTAGAGCAGGTCCGAGTCTTCCAGCGTCTTGTCGTTGCGGTAGTCCTCGGCGGCCAGGCCCAGGGCCCGGGCCTTGATGCGCATATTGATGTCCTTGGACACCAGCACGACCTCGCGCTCCGGCTGCTGCGTCTTGAGCGCCTGCACCACGCCCAGGATCTGGTTGTCCGCCTTGCCCTGGGGCAGGCCCTGGGGCAGGGGGGTGTCCAGCAGCTGGGTCTGGAAGAAGAGCTTGCCGCCGGCCTCGCGGTGGCCGGTGCCGTCCAGCGGCAGGCCCTGGGCCATCTCTTCCAGGGTGTGCTGCTGCAGGCTGGCGGCCAGGGCGTCCAGGTCGCGGCTGACCTGGCGCACATTGCGCGCCACCTCGGTCATGCCCTTCTTGTGCCCGTCCAGCTCTTCGAGCGTGATCATGGGCAGGTAGATGTCGTGCTCCTCAAAACGGAACAGCGACATCGGGTCGTGCATCAGCACATTGGTGTCCAGCACAAAGAGCTTGGGCTTGCTCGCGGCACGGGCCTTGGCGGCCGGCTTGCTCTTGGGCGTGGGCTTGGCCTGCGTGGCCGGTGCCGGGCTGAGCCGGGCCAGGGGCGTTGCTGCCATGACGGGCGCCGGTGCGGGCATCGGCACGGGCGCGGCGGCCGGCTTGCGGGCGGGCGCCTGAGGCTGGACCGCAGGCGCGGCAGCGGCCGGCGGCGGCGCGGTCTTGCCGGCGACCTTGGCGCTGGTCTTGCGGGCGGAGGTCGGGGTCGCGGGGGGCTTGCTGCTCACCGCCAGCGTGGCGGCAAAGGCGGAGGGCTCGAGGAGGCTGGCGCGCTTGGTCGGGGGCTTGGGCAGTGGCATGGGCTGGGGTGCGGCGCCTGGGTTCAGGGGCCGGGGTTCAAAGGCAGAAGATAGATGCCCGGGCTCGGAAAGCAAAAAGCCGCGCAGCAGGCTGCACGGCTTTCAGGCGGGGAGATGGCTTCGGGGCACCAGGGCATGGGCCGATTATGCACAGCGGGAATGACAGCGCCGGCAGCGCGGCGCTGATGCAACAAAGCCGGCGCGGCGAAAGGGCCGGGCCGGCTTTGCGTGGATACTGGCAAGCTCGCGCTACCGAGGTCGGCGCTACCGAGAATGATCAGGCCGCGTCCTTCTTGAGCGACTTGACGGCCTTGAGGACCTCGTCCACATGACCGGCGACCTTGATGCCGCGCCATTCCTCGCGCAGGATGCCCTGGGCGTCGATCAGGAAGGTGGAGCGCTCGATGCCCTTAACCTTCTTGCCGTACATGATCTTGTTCTTGACCACGCCGAACATGTGGCAGAGCTTTTCTTCCGTGTCGGCGATCAGCTCGAAGGGCAGTTCCAGGTTCTGCTTGAACTTGTCGTGCGAAACCATATTGTCGCGCGACACGCCCAGCACCACGGCGCCGGCCTTGACGAAGTCCTTGTGGCGGTCGCGGAACTGCATGGCCTCGGTGGTGCAGCCCGGCGTATTGTCCTTCGGGTAGAAGTACAGCACCACGGCCTGACCCAGGAAGGCTTGCGGCGTGAACTTCACACCGCCGGTGGCAAGAGCTTCAATTTCCGGAAGGGGTTTGTTGAGCGCTGGCGTCATGTGGCGTTCTGTAGTGAGTGTGCCCGCAAGGGCATAGCCGCCAATTATACGGTGAACGGCAAGCCCCACCCGGCGGGCCGGGTCGCCTAATGGGGGGATTGCCTCGCGCGCGGGCAGCCGCGCGCTCAAGCCGGCGTTTCGAGCAGCAGGGCCGCCAGCACGCTGCGGCCCTCGCTGGCCAGCACGTTGTAGGTGCGGCAGGCGGCGGCCAGATCCATGGTTTCCACGCCGATGCGCGCGGCAATCAGGCTGCGGTAGACGGCCGGGCGCAGAAAGCGCAGCCGGGTGCCGCTGCCGAAGATCACCAGCTCGGGCTTGAGCGCCAGGATGCGCTCGAAATGGGCGTCGCCCAGGTCCTCGAAGCGCTCGGCGCCCCAGGCCTGCACCTCGCCGCGCCAGGGCACCAGCAGGCTGTGTCTGTGGGGCTGTCCGTTGACCCAGACCTGGTCGCTTTCGTGGCGCGAAATGCTGTTGCCGCCTTGCTGCTCGTCGAGTTGGAACTTCATGCTGTGCTGACGCGGGCTGCGCCCGGGAACGGGGCAAACCCTGTGTTTAAATCTCGGGTTCTTCTCTGTCCGATCTCATCCGCCATCAGGAGTGCCCGTCTTGAAGCCCATTGCCAAGTCCAGCAAGCTGGCCAATGTCTGTTACGACATCCGCGGGCCCGTGCTCGACAAGGCGCGGCAGATGGAGGAAGAGGGCCAGAAGATCATCAAGCTGAACATCGGCAATATCGCCGCCTTCGGCCTGGAGCCCCCGGACGAGATCGTGCAGGACATGATACGCAACCTGCCGGCCGCCGCGGGTTATACGGATTCCAAGGGCCTGTTTGCGCCGCGCAAGGCGGTGGTGCACTACTGCCAGGAAAAGAACATCCGCGGCGTCACGGTGGACGATGTCTACCTGGGCAACGGCGCCTCCGAGCTGATCGTGATGGCGCTCAACGCCCTGCTGGACAACGGCGACGAGGTGCTGCTGCCCGCGCCCGACTATCCGCTCTACACCGCTGCGGTGGCGCTCTCGGGCGGCAACCCGGTGCACTACATCTGCGACGAGAGCAGCGACTGGTTCCCGGACATTGCCGACATCAGGGCCAAGATCACGCCCAACACCAAGGCCATCGTCGTCATCAACCCCAACAACCCGACCGGCGCGCTCTATCCGGAGAGCCTGTTGCGGGAGATCGTCGAGCTCGCGCGTCAGCACCAGCTGATCATCATGGCCGACGAGATCTACGACAAGACGCTGTACGACGGCAATGTGCACACCAGCATCGCCTCGCTGGCCGACGATGTGCTGTGCCTGACCTTCAACGGCTTGTCCAAGAACTACCGCTCCTGCGGCTATCGCGCCGGCTGGATGATCGTCTCGGGCGAGAAGCGTCACGCCAGGGACTACATCACCGGCCTGAACATGCTGGCCTCCATGCGCCTGTGTGCCAACACGCCGGGCCAACTGGCCATTCAGACCGCCCTGGGCGGCTACCAGAGCATCAAGGACCTGGTGGCCCCCGGCGGCCGCCTGTGCCGTCAGCGCGATATGGCCTATGAGCTGCTGAGCCAGATTCCCGGCGTCAGCGTGGTCAAGCCCAAAGCGGCGCTCTATATGTTCCCCCGCCTGGACCCCAAGATCTACCCGATCGAGGACGACCAGCAGTTCGCCTACGAGCTGCTGGCCGAGGAAAAGGTGCTGATCGTGCAGGGGACGGGCTTCAACTGGATTGCCCCCGATCACTTCCGCCTCGTGTTCCTGCCCAACTCCGACGACCTCCAGGACGCGGTGGGCCGCATCGAACGATTCCTGGCGCACTACCGCAAGCGCGCCGGCCGTTGAAGAACGAACCTAATCCAGACGAATTGAGACTCCAGATGAAAGCGATCAAAGTCGGCCTCTTGGGCATTGGCACCGTGGGCAGTGGCACCTTCCAGGTGCTGCGTCGCAACCAGGAAGAGATTCGTGGGCGCGCCGGCCGCGGCATCGAGATCGCCATGGTGGCCGATCTCGATGTGGCCCGCGCCAAGAGCATCGTGGGTGACGCCTGCGAGGTGGTCGACGACGCGCGCAAGGTCATTGCCAACCCCGAGATCGACATCGTGGTCGAGCTGATCGGCGGCTACGGCGTGGCCAAGACCCTGGTGCTGGAGGCAATCGCGGCCGGCAAGCATGTGGTCACCGCCAACAAGGCCCTGCTGGCCGTGCATGGCACCGAGATCTTTGCCGCGGCCCATGCCAAGGGCGTGATCGTGGCCTTCGAAGCGGCCGTGGCCGGCGGCATTCCCATCATCAAGGCCCTGCGTGAGGGCCTGACGGCCAACCGCATCGAGTGGATCGCCGGCATCATCAACGGCACCACCAACTTCATCCTCTCGGAGATGCGTTCCAAGGGCCTGGACTTCGGCACCGTGCTGAAGGAAGCCCAGCGACTGGGCTATGCCGAGGCCGACCCCACCTTCGACATCGAAGGCGTGGATGCCGCGCACAAGGCCACCATCATGAGTGCCATCGCCTTCGGCATCCCGGTGCAGTTCGACAAGGCCCATGTGGAGGGCATCACCAAGCTGCAGGCTGCCGACATCAAGTACGCCGAGCAACTGGGCTATCGCATCAAGCTGCTGGGCATCGCGCGCCGCCGCGAGGCTGGCATCGAGCTGCGCGTGCATCCGACCCTGATCCCGGCCCAGCGCCTGATCGCCAATGTCGAGGGCGCGATGAACGCCGTGCTGGTGCAGGCCGATGCCGTGGGCACGACGCTCTACTACGGCAAGGGCGCCGGCTCCGAGCCCACCGCCTCGGCCGTGGTGGCGGACCTGGTGGACATCACCCGCCTGCACACCGCCGACCCCGAGCACCGCGTGCCGCACCTGGCCTTCCGCCCGGATGCGATGAGCGACACGCCCATCCTGCCCATGGCCCAGGTGGCCACCAGCTTCTATTTGCGTCTGGTCGTCGCCGACCAGGCCGGTGTGCTGTCGCGCATCACCACCATCCTGGCCGAGCACGACATCTCCATCGATGCCGTGCTGCAGCGCGAGTCCGGCGAGGGCGAGAAGCAGACCGACCTCATCATCCTGACCCACGAGACCCTGGAAGGCCGCATGGACAAGGCCCTGAGCCAGATGCAGGCGCTGGAGACGGTGCTGGCGCCCATCGTGCGCATCCGCAAGGAAGAACTCGCGTGAAGTACATCAGCACCCGCGGCGACAAGACCGAGCGCCGTTTCTGCGAGATCCTGCTGGAAGGCCTGGCGCCGGATGGCGGGCTCTACCTGCCGGTCCAGTACCCCAAGATCGACGACGCCACCCTGAACAAGTGGCGCGGCCTCTCGTATGCCGACCTGGCCTTCGAGATCCTCAGCCTCTACATCGATGACATCCCGGCCGAGGATCTGCGCGCCCTCGTGCGCCGCAGCTACACGGCCGAGGTCTTCGGCACGCCCGAGATCACGCCGCTCAAGACCCTGGAGCCGGGCCTGGCGCTGGAAGCCCTCTCGAACGGCCCGACCCTGGCCTTCAAGGACATGGCCATGCAGCTGCTGGGCCAGCTGTTCGAGTACGAGCTGGGCCGCCGCGGCGAGACGCTCAACATCCTGGGTGCCACCTCGGGCGATACCGGCAGCGCGGCCGAGTACGCCATGCGCGGCAAGGCCGGCGTGAATGTCTTCATGCTCAGCCCGAACGGCCGCATGAGCCCCTTCCAGCAGGCCCAGATGTTCAGCCTGCAGGACGCCAATATCCACAACCTGGCGGTGGACGGCGTGTTCGACGACTGTCAGGACATCGTCAAGGCCGTCTCCAACGATCTGGACTTCAAGCGCCAGTACCGCATCGGCACGGTCAACTCCATCAACTGGGCGCGCCTCTTGGCCCAGGTCGTCTACTACTTCGCCGGCTACTTCCAGGCCACGAAGTCGAATGAGGAGCAGGTCAGCTTCACCGTGCCCTCGGGCAATTTCGGCAATGTCTGCGCCGGCCATGTGGCCCGCATGATGGGCCTACCGATTGCCAAGCTGGTGGTGGCCACCAACGAGAACGATGTGCTGGACGAGTTCTTCCGCACGGGCGTCTACCGCCCGCGCGGCAGCGCCGACACGCACGAGACCTCCAGCCCCTCGATGGACATCTCCAAGGCCAGCAATTTCGAGCGCTTCATCGCCGACCTGCTGGGGCGCGACGGCGCGCGCGTGAAGGCCCTGTTCACGCAGGCCGGCGGCTTTGTGCTGAGCGCCGAGGACAAGGCCCGCATCGCCGACTTCGGCTTCAGCTCCGGCCGCTCCACCCATGCCGACCGCCTGGCCACCATTCGCCTGTGCCACCAGCAGTACGGCCAGCTGATCGACACCCACACGGCCGACGGCCTCAAGGTGGCGCTGGAGCAGCGCGAGCCCGGCACGACCATGCTGGTGCTGGAAACCGCGCTGCCGGCCAAGTTCGCCGCCACCATCCGCGAGGCCCTGGACCTCGAGCCGCCGCGCCCCGCGGGCCTCGAGAACATCGAGGCCCTGCCCAAGCGCGTCACCGTGCTGCCGGCCGATGTGGCGCAAGTGAAGGCCTTCATCCAAGCCCATGTCTGAGCCCGCTGCCCCGCGTCCGCCCCTGCAAAGCCTGGACGAGGCGCTCGCCCGCCTGCTGAGCGCCGTGGCCCCGCTGGGCCGTGTCGAGCGCGTCTCCACCTTTGAGGCCCTGGGCCGGGTGCTGGCCGCCGAGGTGGTCTCCACCCTGGACGTGCCGCCCGCCGACAACACGGCCATGGACGGCTACGCCCTGCGCGTGGCCGATGCCGCCGCCGGCGTGCTGCCCATCAGCCAGCGCGTGCCGGCCGGCAGCGTGCCCCAGCCCCTGCAGCCCGGCACCGCGGCGCGCATCTTCACCGGCGCGCCCATCCCGCCGGGGGCGGACTGCGTGGTGATGCAGGAGCTCTGCGAGGCCGTGGAAGGCGGCGTGCGCATCAAGGCCGAGCCCAGCCCGGGCCAGCACATCCGCCGTCGCGGCGAGGATGTGCAGCAGGGCGCCACCGTGCTGGCCGCCGGCCACAAGCTCGACGCCGCGGCCCTGGGCCTGGCCGCCTCGGTGGGCGCGGCCACGCTGCAGGTGGCCGCGCGCCCGCGCGTGGCCCTGTTCTCCACCGGCGATGAGCTGGTCATGCCCGGCGAGCCGCTCAAGCCCGGCGCCATCTACAACAGCAACCGCTTCACCCTGCGCGGCCTCTTGCAGGGCCTGGGCTGCGAGGTGATCGATCTGGGCATCGTGCCCGACAGCCTGGACGCCACCCGCGTCGCGCTGCGCGAGGCCGCGGCCCAAGCGGATCTGATCATCACCTCGGGCGGTGTCTCGGTGGGCGAGGAAGACCATCTGCGCCCCGCGGTGCAGGCCGAGGGCCGGCTGGACTTGTGGCAGATCGCCATCAAGCCCGGCAAGCCCCTGGCCTTCGGTCGAGTCAAGGATGCCTGGTTCATCGGCCTGCCCGGCAACCCGGTCTCCAGCTTTGTCACCTTCCTGCTGCTGGTGCGCCCGGTGATCCTGCGCCTGCAAGGCGCCACGTCGCTCACGCCGCGGGGCTTCAGCCTGCGGGCCGACTTCGCCTGGCCCAGGGCCGACAAGCGCCGCGAGTTCCTGCGCGCGCGGCTCAATGAGCGCGGTGGCCTGGACCTGTTTGCCAACCAGAGCTCGGGCGTGCTGACCTCGGCCGTCTGGGGCGATGGTCTGGTGGACAACCCGCCCGGCCAGACCGTGGCGCCCGGGCAGATGGTGCACTTCACTCCCTTCAGCGAGCTGCTGTCATGAGCATCACGGTGCGTTACTTCGCGGCCCTGCGTGAGGCCCTGGGCGCCAGCGAGACCCTGGACTGGCGGCCCGACCTGAGCCTGGGCGCGCTGCGCGACGAGCTGATCGCCCGGGGCGATCCCCATGCCACGGCCCTGGCCCGCGGCCGCGCACTGCGCTGCGCGCTGAACCAGCAGCTCAGCCGTGAGGACGCCCTGATCCCGGACGGGGCCGAGGTGGCCTTCTTCCCGCCGGTCACCGGCGGCTGAAGCGCCAGACGTCTTGCAAGGCCTGCACCTCACCGCCGATCTGCGCGGCTGCCCGCCGGACAGCGCCCTGATGAGCGATGCCGAGGCCTTGCGCGCCCTGTGCGTGGCGGCCGTGGCCGAGGCGGGGCTGGGCGCCGTGGCCGAGCTCTTCCACCGCTTCACGCCCGCGCCCGGGCAGGCCCAGAGCGGCATCACGGGCGTGGTGCTGCTGGCCGAATCGCATCTGGCGGTGCACACCTGGCCCGAGCTGGGCGGGGTCACGCTGGATGTCTATGTCTGCAATCTGGGCGCGGACAACAGCGCCCGGGCCGAGGCCCTGATGGCGCGCCTGCTGGCCGCCTTCGCGCCCGCCGAGGCGCAACGCCAGGCCTTAGCGCGTGGCGGCCGCACCGACGGCTGAGCCGGCCGGCAGCGGCTGCTGCACCAGCCACTGGCCCTTGGGCGGCAGCAAGCGTGTCAGGTCCACGCTCTTGAGGCTTTGACGGTCCAGCATCAGGATGCTGGGGCTGACCCGTTTGGGGACGCGCTGTCCCTGTAGTGCGCGCACCGCCAGATCCAGCGCGATACGGGCCTGGAGGATAGGCTGGTCGGCCGGCGCGGCCAGCACCTCGCCGCTGGCGATGCGCTCCACCACGTCCTCGGTGGCGTAGTAGGCCAGTAGCTTGGGCCTTGTACCCGGGCGCTGGGCCACCAGGCGCGCCGCGAACTCGATCGCCACCGCATTGCCGACGATGTAGTCGGGCATGCCGGCCCGATCCAGATGCTCGCGCACCAGGGTGCTCTGGGTTTTGGCGTCGGGGGCGCCGCGCCCGCCCAGGCGCAGCTCCACCGGCCTGCCGCTGAGCGCGTCCATCAGGCCGCGTTCGCCGTCCTGCACCCAGGTGGCGTCGGCCGGGCCGGGAAACCAGGCCAGCTTGACCGAGCGGCCGCTGGCGTCGCGCAGCAGGTAGGCGATGGTCTGGGCCGCCATATCGGCGAAGCTGACCACCGCGCGGCTGCTGACCTCGGCGCTGACGCCGTTGATCAGGTCGATCACAGCTTTCTTCTCGGCCATGGCCTGGGCGATCTCGTCCGACAGACCGTCGGCGCTGATCGCTGCCAGGATGTAGGCCTGCGCACCGAGGGCGCGGCAGTCGGCCCATTGCTTTTTCTGCAGCGGCAGGTCGGCGTAGCTGTTGGCCTGGTAGATGCCCAGCTGCACGCCCAGCTGCCTGGCCTGCTGGGCCAGGCCCCAGGAGACGCCCCACCAGTAGCGGTCCTTGCCGTGCGGCAGCAGGGCGCAGATGCGCCAGGGTTCGGCGGCGCGCTCCAGGAAGCCGTAGTTCTGGCGCCGTCCGTCGGCCTGCACCTCATAGCCCTGCGCCGTCGCCGGTTGAGTCGGGCTCAGCGCGATCAGCAGCAGGGCGGCGAGGCAGGCGCGCGACATCATGAACGGGAGATTGACACGATTTGCGCCGCTGCGGCCACCCCTCGGGTGTAGGCCTCCTCGAACACCGAGTAGCCGGCCAGGTCGCCATGCGCGAAATGCAGCCGACCCTGCGGCCGGTGCAGCGCCGCCAGCGCGGCCGAGCCGCGCAGCCCCGGTACCGGGATGCTCATCGCATGGCCCCAGCGCGCCAGGTCGATGCGCCGCAGGCGCGCCGGCAGGTCGGGATGCGTGGCCTGCAGGTCGGTGACGATGCGCTCCGCCCAGTGGGCCCAGGGCTCGCCGAGCAAGGCGCCACGCTGCGCACGTGGCAGGGCGCGGTAGGCGCTCAGCACGGTCGGCCCCGGCGTCGGGTCCAGACGCTGATGGCCCGCGTCGACATAGCCCAGCGTCTCGCTGCCGTAGACCACGCTGTCCCAGGCCGCTGGCGCACCCAGGCGCGGCAGCAGGGGCGCGTCCAGCTGTAGATTGGCGACCAGCCAGGGGGCGTACTGCAGCTGCGCCACCGCGGCTCGCAGCGCTGGAGCCGACGCGTCCAGCAGGCGCTGGGCGACGAAGAGCGGCGTGGCCAGCACCAGCTGGCGCGCCACCCAGCGCTCCGGCGCATCGGCTGCCTCGTTCCAGGCCAGCAGTTCGACCTCGTGCCGGCGCGGGCTGACGCGCAGCACCGTGCGGCCGGCCTGCAGTCGTCCGCCCAGGTCCTCGGCCAGGCGCCGGGCCAGCCAGGCATTGCCCTCGGGCCAGGTCAGCACCTGGCCGCCGCGCTCGCCGCCGGGCTCGCTCTCGCCCGGCGCATGAAAGCCGTGGCGGCTGGCGAAGTAATGCAGGCCGGCCCAGGCCGAGACCACGCGGGTGTCGGCGCCGTACTCGTCGCGGCAGCAGTAGTCCAGATACCAGCGCAGGGGGGCGGCATCCAGCCCCTCGGCGTCCAGCCAGTCGGCAAAGCGCTGCGCGTCCAGCCGGGCATGGGCCGCGGTCCAGGGCGCGCGGCGGCTGGGCAGGGCAAAGCCCAGGCGTGAAATCTCGGCCACCCGGGCGCCGAAGCGGCGGTACTGCTCGCGGCAGCGAGCATCCTCGGCCGGGGGCAGCAGGCCCTCGTGCCACTGGCCCTGGTAGAAGAGCCGCTCCTGTGGGCTGTGGCAGAGATGGCGCTCGTCAAACACCGTGCGGCCCAGCTCCTGGCGCGCCAGGCCCAGATCGTGCAGCAGCTCGCTCACCTCGTGCGCCTGCGGGCCGGGCAGGGGCAGGTAGTGGGCGCCCAGGGGGCAGGGCATGCCACCCATCTGGTGGCCGCGGCTGTTGCCGCCGCTCTCGTCCTCCAGTTCCAGCAGGGCGAAGTCGGACAGGCCGGCGCGCTGCAGGGCCCGGGCGCAGGCCAGGCCGGCGATGCCGCCGCCCACGATCAGCACCTCGGTGCGGCGCAGCGGTCCGGGCGCCGGGCCGCTGGGCAGGGGCGCGCGCAGGCGGTGGCCGCGCGCGGCGCTGGCGCCCACCCAGCCGCCCTCCAGTGTGGGGGCCGGGTCATGCCCGCAGCCGGACAGCCAGGGGCCGGCCGAGGCGGCCAGCAGGAGCTCTCGACGCTTGATCACGCGCTCAGTGCACCTTTCCCCACTCGGCCTCGAACTCCTGCACCAGCACCTGGTTGGAGAGCCGGTTCACCTCGGTGGGCACGCGCGCCATATCGGCCGGAAAGTCCAACAGGGCGGCCATGCCCGGCACGGTGAGAAAGCGAAGGCCCTCGGGCAGCTGCCGCGGCGGCTGCCAGGGCCGGCGGTGGGCCAACACATAGCCCCACTCGCCGAAGCTGGGCACATGGGCGTGGTAGGGCGTGGTGCTCAGGCCCACGGACTCTATGGTGTTCACCACGGTCCAGAAGCTGCGTCGCGCGATCAGGGGCGAGGTGGACTGCACCACCGCGTAGCCCCCCGCGTTCAGATGCTGGTCCACCAGCTTGTAGAAGCTGGCCGTGTAGAGCTTGCCCAGGGCGAAATTGCTGGGGTCGGGAAAGTCGATCACGATCACGTCGTAGCGCTGCTGCTGGCGCTCCAGCCAGCCGAAGGCGTCGGCGTTCACGATCTCCAGCTTGGGGCTGGAGAGGGCGCCGCCGTTGAGCCGGCGCAGCAGGGGCAGCTCGGCGAAGAGCCGGGTCATCTGCGGGTCCAGCTCCACCAGGGTGATGTGCTCCACGCTGGGGTAGCGCAGGATCTCGCGCACCGCCATGCCGTCGCCCCCGCCCAGCACCAGCACCTGGCGCGGCGCGCCATGCGCGGCCATGGCCGGGTGGACCAGGGCCTCGTGGTAGCGGTACTCGTCGCGCGAGTGGAACTGCAGATTGCCGTTGAGGAAGAGCCGGGTGCCGGCGCGGCCGTCGGTGACGACGATGCGCTGGTAGTCGCTGCTGTGCTTGAGCACGATGTGCTCGCCGTAGAAGCGGTCCTCGGCCCAGCTGCTCAGATGATCGGCATAGGCCATGGCCGCGGCGAGCAGGGCCAGGCTCAGGCCGCAGGCCCAGGCATGGCTGCGCAGCGCACGCAGCTCGCTGCGGAACAGCCACAGCGCCCAGCAGGCCACCAGCACATTGAGCAGGCCGAAGAGCAGGCCGGTGCGCACCAGGCCCAGATGCGGCACCAGCAGTAGGGGGAAGGCCAGGGCCACGCCCAGGGCGCCCAGGTAGTCGAAGGTGAGCACCTGGGAGACCAGGTCCTTGAGCGCGTAGCGCTGGCTGAAGAAGCGCTTGAGGATGCGCATCACCAGCGGGATCTCCAGGCCCACCAGGGTGCCCACCAGCAGCACCAGGCCATAGAGCAGCACGCGAAAGCCCAGGCCCTGGCCGGGCGGCAGCAGGCTGTGGACGATGAAGAGGGCGGCCGGCATCAGGCCGCCGATCACGCCCACCAGCAGCTCGATCTTGAGGAACTGCGCCACCAACTGGCGCTCGATATAGCGGCTGAGCCAGGAGCCCAGGCCCATGGCGAAGAGATAGGCGCCGATGATGGTGCTGAACTGCAGCACCGAGTCGCCCAGCAGATAGCTGGCCAGGGCGCCGGCCGCGAGTTCATAGACCAGGCCGCAGGCGGCGATCACGAAGACGCTGGCCAGCAGCAGCAGTTCCTGGGGGGCGATGCGGCGGGTGGCGGGGGTATCGGCTGGGGGGGCGGCGGCCTGGTCGGTGGCGGGCTCGCTCGGGGGGCGGACTTCCTGAGGCTGGGGCGGCGCGGTGCTGGGCGTCATGGGGCGCAAGCCTAACAGCGAGCCGGGCCGCCGCCGGGGCAAAACCGGGATGAAATGCCTGGCGCGCCGGGCTCAGTTTCACCAGACCGGCCCGCAGGGCGCGCATCTGCGCCTTGAGCTGGCGGGCCTGCTCGGGGCTCAGGCGCAGCAGGGCCTTCTGGCCGGTGCTCAGGGCGGCCAGCGCCGGGTCGGCAAACTCGTAGCGCGGCCGGCCATCGGCATGCGGCGTGGCCGTGGGCACCAGGCGCAGCGGCCCGCGCGGCGTGGGCGTGGCCAGCATCTGGTCCAGCACCTCGACAAAACGGTCATTGAAATGCTGGCCGGCATGGCCGCTTTCCACATAGGCCTGCTGCAGCAGCGGGTAGAGGCGCTGGTACAGGCGCAGGGCCTGGGCGGTGTTGAGGCGTGAGAGCCAGGCCACGCTGGCCTGATAGCGCTGGGCATTGGCGCTGGCCAGCACGGTCTGGCCGCGGCGCTGGGCCAGGCGCAGCGTGCCGGGCGCGGGCTGCAGCAGCCACTGGCTGCTGGGCGGCTGGGCGCGGCCCAGGCCGTCCACCGTGTTCACAAAGCGCTGCACCAGGGGATCGACCCAGAGATGCCGCGCCATGGCCCGTGGCCCCAGCAGACCCTGGGCCGCCGCATTCACCTCATGCGGCAGCAGGGCCGGCGCGCGGGCGCTGGGCGGCGGCACGGGGTGGCGCACACTGCGTTCGGGAGCTGGCTTCTGTGTCGGAGTCGATGTCGTGGGCGGAGTTGGGACTTTTGCTGCCGGCGGGCTGGGCAAGCTGGCCGGGCTGGCCGGTGCCGCGGCCGCGCTGGCCGCGCTCGAGATGGGGGGCGGGGTGTGCGTTGCTGCCGCTGGCGAGGCCGAAGGCGCCACGGCCCGGGTGACGACGCCGGTGTCGCGGGTGTTGTCCGGCCGCTGCGTGACGGCCGACTTGCTGCCGCTGCGGCCCGCCAGCTGCCAGGCGATCAGCAGGGCCGCCAGGGCCAGCACGCTGCCGGTGGCGATCATCAGGCCGCGGGACCCCAGCTTCGGCATCATGGCTCGCGTCATCGCTCAGGACTCCGGGGCCTGGGAATGGCCCCCGCTGGACCCCGAAATTAACACGAGCGCGACGGGCGCCGGGTGAGCGCTTGTGAGCGCCGGGCCACAACTAGCCCTTGATCGCCGCCGCCACGATCATGCCGATGGAGATGCACATGGCCCCCACCACCACGGCCAGGGCCAGGTTCTTGTGCTCGACGATCTCTTCCCAGAGCTTGTAGGGCGTGAGCTTGTCCACGATCACAAAGCTCACCCAGAACACCAGGACGCCAATCACGGCGTAGAGCACGGAGCCCAGCACCACGGCGGGCTTCAGCCATTCAAGATCCATCTCAGTTCTCCTTCAAAGCTGTGCAGTTCCCGGGGGCGCCGGGCTATTTATGCCCACCGCCGCCACTGTTGTAGCCGCCGTAGGAGCCGCCGCCCGAGCCGGTGCGCACCCCCGAGCCGCTGCTATTGCGCTTGCACTGCTGGTATTCGGCGCTGCTCTCGCCGAAGTTGTCGCGGTAGTCCTGGCAGTCGTCGCCATCGCAGGAGCGCAGCATGGCAAAGAGCAGGGCGATCAGAAAGAGGCCCACCACGATATTGCGCAAGGTGTTGCCGCTGTCGCTGAGGCTGCCGGCATCGCGCTGCAGGGCCGCGGCCGGCCCCTGCAGCTTGAAGGCGCGCTGCACCTCGCCCGCGTCCATCTGGCGGCCCAGGCTCCAGGTGATTTCCTGGCCGGTCTGCTCGCGGCTGAGCAGGGCGCGGCCGCATTCGTAGTCGCTGACCAGGGCGCGCTCCTCGCGGCGCAGCCGCCAGTAGAACTCGCCCAGCACATGGGTGATCTTGGCGGTATAGGTCCAGCGCTTGCGGAAGGTCTTGCCCTGCCAGCTCACGCCGCCGCCCGCGGCGGGCTTGGGCGCGCCGGTGAGCGGGCGCACCAGGCTCCAGCCTTCCTGCGTGTCCACCAGGAAGGCAAAGCCCTCCAGGCGGTTGTAGAGCAGGTATTCGCGCCAGAAGGTCTGTTCGTCGTCGGCGCTCTCGGGCAGGTCGCAGCGCTCCAGATAGCCCAGCACCTGCCAGGCGATGCGCTGGCCGCCGGTCTCCAGCGGCAGCTCGCCGCTGCTGCCCAGGGGAATCTGGGGCAGGGCCTCGCTGCCCACGCTCTGGGCGTAGAAGGCCAGATCGGCCCCGGCGCCCTGCGAGATGTCCACCACGGCCTGGCATTGGCCGCAGACGATGGAGCGGCTGTTCTCCAGCCGCGGCTCCAGCGCCGCGCCGCAGCTGGGGCAGGGCAGGCTGCGCGAGCCCAGGCTGCTGGCCTGGACCTCGCGCAGGCCGCTGAGCGCCAGTTCCTCCAGGCGCACCGGCCGACCCAGCGACCATTGCGGTGCGGCGGGCTGGCTGTAGTCCAGCGTGGCCACCTCGTTCTGGGCGTTGCGCAGGTCCACCACCCAGAAGCTGCGCTCGGCCTCGGGCGGCCGCGGCAGCTCGCCCTGGGCGGCAAACAGCGTGGCCTGCACCTTGGAGGCCACCTGCCAGGCCTGGCCGGCCAGCAGTTGCTGGCTGCCGGGCTTGAGCTGCTCGGGCGGTGGCGCGGCCTCGGGCAGGGGCGCGTCAAAGGCCATCACGAAGGCGCCGTTGTCCTCCGAGAGCCAGGCGCTGCGCCCGCCCGGGGCGCCGCCGTCAAACAGCAGATGCCATTCGTTCCAGCGCGCGTCTTCGTCGCCCAGCTGCAGGCGCCCCACCACGGTGAAGGCCGCACCCGCATAGCGACCGCTGGCGCCCAGCTGCAGCGGGGAATAGTCCTCGAAGACCTCGCCGACCTGGCCGATGCGGCGCAGCGCCTCCCCCTCGCGCAGCAAGGTGGAGCGGCAATAGCTGCAGACGGCGCTGGCGCTGGCGGCCGAGGCGAACTCGACCGGGCCGCCGCAATTGGGGCAGGCCGCCTGCCAGCGGCGCTGGGGCGCGGGGGAGCTCAACTCAGCCGAGCTTCTTCAGCAGTTCGGCCTTCTTGGCGGCGAACTCCTCGTCGGTCAGGATGCCCTTGGCCTTGAGATCGCCCAGCTTCTCCAGCAGGGCCATGATCTCGTCGGCGCTCTGCACCGAGGCCGGGGCCGCAGCAGCCGGCGCGGCAGCGGCGGCACCGCCGAGGCCCGCCTGCAGTTGCTGGGCCAGCACCTGGCCCATGGCAAGACCTGCCCCCAGGCCCATGGCATCGCCGGCCACGCCTCCGCCACCGCCCTGGCCCACACCCTCGGCCATCTTGGGCAGGGCCTGGGCGGCTTGGTACTGCATGAACTGACCCATGTTCTGGCCGATCATGCCCATGCCGATCTTCTGGTCCAGGATCTTCTGCAGCTCCTCGGGCAGGGAGACGTTCTGCAGGGTCACCGACTCCAGCTTCAGGCCCAGGGCCTCGAAGGCGGGCGCGGTGGCGGCCTGCAGGGCCTTGGCGAACTCGATCTGGTTGGCGGCCAGGTCCAGGAAGGGAATGCCGCTGCCGGCCACCGCGTCGCTGATGTGCTGCAGCATCAGGCCGCGCAGCTGACCGTCCAGGTCCTGCACGGTGTAGCGCTCGCGCGTGCCCGAGACCTCGGTGTGAAAGCGCTTGGCATCGGCAATGCGGTAGGCGAAGTTGCCGAAGGCGCGCAGGCGCACGGCGCCGAAGTCCTTGTCGCGTATGGTGACGGGCTGCTGCGTGCCCCAGCGCTGATCCAGGCGCTGGCGGGTGCTGAAGAAGTAGACATCGCTCTTGAAGGGCGACTCGAAGAGCTTGTCCCAGTTCTTCAGATAGGTCAGCACCGGCAGGGTCTGGGTGATGAGCTTGTACATGCCGGGGCCGAAGACATCGGCCACCTGACCCTCATTGACGAAGACGGCGATCTGCGACTCGCGCACCGTGAGCGAGGCGCCGTACTGGATTTCCATCTCGGCCATGGGGAAGCGCCAGGCCAGGGTCTCCTCGTCCTGCTCGGTCCACTGCAGGATGTCGATGAACTGTTTCTTGATGAAATCCATCAGGCCCATGGCACGTTCTCCGGATAGCGTCGCGGCCCCTTTGGCCGCGGGCGGAGTATCGGTCAGTCGCCGGGGCTTGTCCCTCCCCCGGGGGTGTGAGCCCGGGGCGCTGTGCGTGAGGCGAAGCTCAGCGCCGGCGCGCGAAGGCGCTGCCGCCCAGCATGGCCGCGGCCATGGCCCAGAACAGCGGGGCCACGCCCAGGGCCGCACCCAGGGCGCCGAAGACCAGGGGCATCACGGTCTGGCTGGTGTTGATCATGGTGGTGCGCAGGCCCAGGGCCTCGGCCGCACGGCCCGCGGGCGCGCTCTGGTGCAGCAGAGTCAGCACCGTGGGCTGGGGGGCGCCCAGGCCCAGGCCCAGCACGAAGGTGATGGCCATCAGCAGGCCCACGCTGTGCGTGAAGGGCATGGCCACATAGGCCAGGCCGGCCAGCAGCAGGGAGACCGTGAGCAGGGACCAGGGCTGGGCGCGGTGGGCGATGAAGGGCATGGCCAGGCGCACCGCAAAGGTGGCGGCGGCGAAGGCGCCCATCACGATGCCGATCTGCGAGGGTGAGAGACCGATCTGCGCGCCATAGACGGGAATGGCGAAGTTGTAGATGTCCCAGCCCACGGTGAGGATGGCCATGGCGATGAAGAGCCGCCGCACCTCCGGGTCGCGCAGCAGCTCGAACACATGGCCGCGCTCGCCGCTCTCGAGGCGCGGCGGGCGCTCATGCTCGGGCAGCAGGCGCGCCCACAGGGCCAGCAGGGGCAGCACCGTGAACAGGGCCAGGATCAGGAAGGCCGCCCGGTAGCCCAGGGCATCGATGGAGATGCCGGTGAGCATGGGCGCCACGAAGGTGGAGGTGGAAAAGCCCAGGGCCACATAGCTGAAGTTGACCGTGCGCTCCTCGGGCGCGCTCATCTCGCCCACCGCGTGGTAGGCCGAGACATTGATCAGCATGAAGGCCAGGCCCACCAGCACCGCGGTGAAGAACAGGGTGGGGATGCCGGGAAACAGAAAGGGCGCCACGGTGCCCAGGCCCACGCCCACGGTGCCGATCAGCATGGGGCGGTTCACGCCCTCGCGGTCGATCCAGCGGCCCGCGGCCACCGAGAGCAGGGCGGGCAGCAGGGCGTAGACCGCCATCAGGCCGCCCACGGTCAGGGCGGAGGCCCCCTCATGCTTGAGCGCGAAGAGCGAGACCGCGATCCGGCTGCCATTGAAGGCCACATGGTTGAGCACCAGCAGGATGACGATCAGGGGCAGGGGGCGCATCGCGTCTTGATTCTAGGCAAGGCCCCTGCGGCGCGGGTGGGCAGGGGCGCCGCAGATCGCACGCGGCAGGCCGGCCGTGCGGCCCGCGCGCGCCAGGGCAGATGCTTGCTTCAGAGCCCGGGCCAGCCGGCCTCGCGCAGGCCCAGACGCTGCAGCCAGTCCGAGGGCAGGTCGCCGGCCCAGACCAGGTTGTGGTGCGGCGGCAGGCGGCGCTTGGCAAAGGTCATGCGCGTGTCGGCCAGGGCCAGCAGGCTGTCGGCGCTCCAGTCGGCGCCGGGCGGGCTGGCGGCCACGCCCAGGGTGGCGGTCAGCGGGGGCTGCTGCTGCAGCTGGGCCAGGGCCGCGGCCACGCGCTCGCGCAGGCGCTCGGCCAGGGCCGTGGCCTGGGCCAGATGGCAGTCGGGCAGCAGGATCACGAACTCATCGGCCCCCAGATAGGCCAGCCGGGCCGCGGGCGGCAGCAGCTGCTCCAGCAGCAGGGCCAGCTGGGTCAGCACCTGGCGGGCCGGGCCTTCGCCCTCGCGGTCCTGGTAGTCCTTGAAATGGTCCAGGTCCAGGGTCAGCAGGGACAGGGCATGGCCGCTGGCGCGGGCCGCATCGGCGGCGGCACCCAGGGCCGCGCGCAAGGCCTGGCGGTCCAGCAGACGGGGCAGGGAGGACAGATCGGCCTGGACCACAGCACTCATGAACGACTCCATGCATTGGGATGGCCCATGCTATGCACGGCCATGGTGCCCGGGCATGCTCCATTTCCCAGGGGCGGTGCGCGCCTGTCATGGCCCTGCCATGGGTGCGGACTAGAGTACTGCGCTTTTTCAGGGCGCGAAGGATTCAGGCATGCAGGCAAGCGAAACGGAGTCTCGGCACTGCGATCTGCTGGTGGTGGGAGCGGGCATCGTGGGCCTGGCCCATGCCTGGGAGGCGGCGCGGCGCGGCCTGCGCGTGATCGTGCTGGAGCGCGATGCGGCCTGCATCGGCGCCTCCATCCGAAACTTCGGCTTTGTCACGGTGAGCGGCCAGCGCGCTGGGGCCAGCTGGGAGCGCGCCCGGCGCAGCCGCGAGCGCTGGGCCGAGGTGGCGCCCCAGGCCGGCATCGAGGTCCTGCAGCGCGGGGCCTGGATCTGCGCGCGCCGGCCCGAGGCCGTGGCCGTGCTGCAGGCCTTCATGGCCACCGAGATGGCCGCGGGCTGCGAGCTGCTGGATGCCGCCGAGGCCCTGCGCCGCCACCCGGCCCTGCGGCCCGAGGGCCTGGGCGCGGTGCTGCACAGCCCGCATGAGCTGCGGGTGGAGTCGCGCGAGGCCATTCCGCGCCTGGCGGCCTGGCTGGCCCAGGTGCATGGGGTGCAGTTCCGCTTTGGCGAGGCGGTGCTGGCAGTGGAAACGCCGCGCGTGATCAGCGCCCGCGCCGAGTACCGGGCGGAGCGCGTGGTGGTCTGCGGCGGCGGCGAGCTCAACAGCCTGTTCGCGCCGCTGTGGGCGCCGCACGGCCTGCGCCAGTGCCAGCTGCAGATGCTGCGGGTGCGCCCGCCGGCCGGCTGGCGCCTGGACGCGCCGGTGATGGGCGATCTGAGCCTGGTGCGCTATAAGGGCTTCTCGGCCCTGCCCGAGGCCCGGGCCCTGCGCGAGCGCCTGGCGGTGGAGGAGGGCGAGAGCCTGGCCCATGGCATCCATCTGATCGCGGTGCAGAGCGCGGACGGCAGCCTGGTGGTGGGCGACTCGCACCACTACGGCCCGGTGCTGCCGCCCTTTGCTTCGGAGGCGGTGGATGCGCTGATCCTGCGCCATCTGCGCGAGAGCCTGGCCCTGGATGAGCTGACCGTGCTGGAGCGCTGGGTGGGGCATTACCCCTCCTCGCCCAGCCATCCCTGTCTGGTGCTGGCGCCGGACGCGGCCACCCGCGTCGTGGCCGTGACCAGCGGCACCGGGGCCAGCACAGCCTTCGGCCTGGCCGAGGAGGTGTTCGCGGGCTGGTGAGCCGGCTGGTGAGTCGGGGGTCGAAGCGGATCAGGCCTCGGCCGGGTCGCGGGGCAGGGCGGCCGGTCGGCCCGCCAGGCGCCGCAGCCGGCGCTTGAGGTCCAGCCACTGTTTGTGGCGCGAACTGTCGATGCGCTTCACATCGATCAGGCTCAAATCTCCGCAGCCCGAGAGCGTGTGCAGGCCGGCCGGGTGGTCGGCGCGGGCCATCTCCCCGCTCAGGCGCACGCCGCTGTCCACGCAGCGCACGGCCTCGGGGCTGAGCTGCTCGAAGCGCAGCAGGCGCAGGGCGCTGCCATAGCCGGCGCTGCCGTCCTGCACCGGCAGCCAGACCCGGCCGTCAGGGCCCACAAAGGGCTGGCCACCGGGGCGGGCGCCGCTGCGGTCCTCGCGCACCGGGTTGCCGGCGTAGAGCTGCCAGGGGCCGGTCAGGCTGGGGGCGTGGGCCAGGTGCAGCTCGCGCTGGTCGCGTGCACCCTTGCCCACCAGGGCAAAGAACATCCACCAGCGGCCCTCATGCTCGATCACCGAGGCATCGGCCACCGGCAGGCCCTCGAGCAGGGCGCACTCGCGCTGCCAGCGGTCCAGGCTGTCGTCCTGGGCGCGGTACAGGGCCACCTCGTTCGCCCCGGCGCTCTCCGGCATCATGAAGGTCTGGCCCTGGTGCTCGAAGACCACCGGGTAGGACAGGTGGAAGGGCTTGGCCAGCACCGTGCGCACGCCGCGCCAAGCCAGGCTCTCGGCGTCCAGATCGTGGCGCTCGATGATGCCGCGCTTGGTCCGGTAGTCGAAGGTCTCGACAAAGACATGCAGGGTATTGCCACGGCGCAGCGCGAAGGGGTCGGCGTAGTAGCGCCAGGGGCCGGCCTCGGGCAGCCAGGTGATGCGATCGCGCAGCGCGCTGAGCTGGGTGGCGTCGATCTGCGCAATGGGCGCGGGCACCAGGCCCACGCGCCAGAAATCGGTGCGGGGGCGCTTAAGCATGCGCCGGGGCGCTGCGCACCAGCAACTCCTGGTAGAAACCCAGCACCTGACCGACCGAGTGACCGCGGTCATAGCGCGTGGTCTGGTAACGGGGGGCCGGGCGGCTGGCGCGCGGCTGAGTGCGCAGCTCGTCCAGGCGCTGGCGAATGGCCCGGCCCAGGGCCTCGACATCGCCCACCGGCACCAGGGTGGCGGGCTGGTCGGCCAGCATCTCGCTGGGGCCCTGGGTGGCCGTGGCCACGATGGGCACGCCGGCGCGCATGGCTTCCAGCACGGCCAGCGGGAAGGCTTCCTCGCGCGAAGGCGAGACGAACAGATCCAGCGCCTTCAGCGCGGCATCCACATCGGGGCGGAAGCCCAGCAGACGGATGCGGGCGTCGCCCTCGGCCAGCTGGGCCAGCTCGGCCTGCTGCTTGCCTTCGCCCAGGATGGCCAGCACGGCATCGGCCGGGGCATGGGCCTTGAAGGCGCGCACCAGCAGATCCATGCCCTTGGCCGGATGCAGCCGGCCCACCGAGCCCACCAGCAGCTGTTCGGGCTGCAGGCCCAGTTCGGCGCGCAGATTGGGGCAGGCGCGCGAGGCCGTGGTCGGCTCGGGTGCCCAGTTGTAGATCACGCGGTTCAGGCCACGGTACTTGTCCAGCAGCTTCTGCTGGGCCTGGTTCACGCAGATCAGACCGTCCAGGGCGGCGTGATGGTGATCCTTGTAGCCCACATGCAGGGTGCCGATGCGGGCCACGTCGCGGTCCAGGGTCGCAGCGGCCTTGCAGGCCGGGCCGAGATGGGCATGGCAGATCTGGGCTCGGAGCTGGCGCACCACCCGGCGCAGGCGCCAGCCGCGCAACAGGGGCAGGGCCAGACCGTGGTAGCTCACGCGCGGCCCCACGGCACCGGCCAGGGCCGACTGACGCGGTCCCACCACGTGGACGCGGTGCCCCAGGGCTGCCTGGGCTTCCGCCAGGTCCAGGCAATGACGCTCGCCACCGGCAATGCGCGAGGAGAACACCACATGGACAATGGTGAGCGGCGAAGAGGTGGTCGTCATGCTTGATCTGAGACGTGCCGGCAGGCACAGCTTCTGGAGCCTCAGATTTTACAAAACTTCACATTAAGGTAGCCTGAAATAGGGACCCCCGGCCTACGGGGGGCATGGCGGCTCAGGCCTGGGGTTGCGGCGGCGGCTGTCGCAATGCGGGGCGGGCCAGCCAGATCAGCCCGGCCAAGGCGCTGAATAGGCACAGCCCCCAGAGCCAGGGCCCGGCGGCCATGAGGGCTCCGCCCTGCTGCAGGGCCAGGGCAGCGCCGGCACCCAGGGTCAGCAGGCGCAGGCGCTCGCCCCACAGCCGCCGGCCTTCCAGGGCCTGGCCCAGCAGCACGAGCTGGGCTATCAGGCCGAGTGCCGCCAGGGCGGCGGGCAGAGTGGTCATCTGGGGCGAGACCGCCAGAAAGTACACACCCAGCAGCAGCAGGGGCAGCAGTTGCAGCAGGCCATGGGTGGCCAGGCCCGGCGGGAGGGCGGGGGCGTAGCGCGCGAAGCGACTGAGGTCTGGGCGCGGCTTGGGGCAGGCGCGCTCGGCGGCTGGGGGGCGCCAGGCCGGCGGCTTGATCCAGACGCGCAGGCGGTCGCCCCAGTTGTCGGCCAGGCGCGCGTCGCGCCAGAGATCGGCATAGGTGCGCAGATTGGCGGTCCAGGGATTCCAGGCCTTGAGTTGACCCTGCACGCCGTACACGATGGGCTCATCCTCGCGCTCCTCCACAAAAGTGCCGAAGAGCCGGTCCCAGAGGATGAGGATGCCGCCGTAGTTGCGGTCCAGGCAGTAATCGTTCTGCCCGTGGTGAACGCGATGGTTGGAGGGCGAGACGAAGACGCGGTCGAACCAGCCCAGCTTGCCCACCAGGCGGGTGTGGACCCAGAACTGGTAGAGCAGATCGATCAGGCCCACCACCACGAACATCAGCGGCGGCACGCCCAGCAGGGCCAGGGGCAGGTAGAAGACCCAGCCCAGCAGGAAATCGCTGCCGGTCTGGCGCAGGGCGGTGCTAAGGTTGTATTCCTCGCTGCTGTGGTGCACCACATGCGCGGCCCACAACACGGCCACCTCGTGGCCCAGGCGATGCTTCCAGTAGTAGAGGAAGTCGTAGAGCAGCAGGGCGCCGGCCCAGGCCCAAGGCGAGCTCAGCGACCACTCGGGCAGCAGGGCCGCCTGCTGGAAGAGCGCGCTGTACAGACCCAGCATCAGCAGCGGGGTGAACACGGCCACCAGCTGGCTGATGATGCCCAGGGACAGGCTGGAAACGGTGTCCGCTGCGCGATAGACCTGCAGGCCGCGGCGCCGGCTCCACCAGAATTCCAGGCCGATGAGGAGCAGGAAGACCGGAACCGCGTAGACGATGGGGGTGAGCATGGTGGCGGCAGTCTAGGTGGGTCAGCCCGGCACGCTCGCGGGGCAAACCCGGGATTGGGTGGCTCTGTCTAAAACGCGAGGGACGCAAAGGGGGCGGCCATCCCGGTGCGAGGCGCTGCCGCCTGTTTGGGCGACACGCCGGGCTGGCTGTCCGGGGGCTCGGCGTCTTAGTATGCGTAGGAGGTGGGCATCCGCGATGCCCGCCCGCGGCCAGTCGGCGCCAGATGCCGACCTCCCAAGGAGTACAGCATGCAATGGTCCAGTCTTGTCATGGGCGTCGCCCTGTCCGCCACCCTGTTGCCGGCCACCGCCCTGGTGGTTGAGAACAAGGGCTACTACCAGCTGAGTTACGACGAGAGTTCCGATCTCGGCGGCGTCAGCAAGTGGTTTGGCGGAGCCGGTTTTCAGGGCTTTGGCTGGAGTTTCAACGACAGCATCCAGGTGCTGAGCGATGGCGGTGCGCCCACCTCCCTGGTGGTGCACCTCCCCAGTTTCGCCCTCAGTGCGGCCGGCGGTTGGGCGCTCAGTGATCCGGCGGCCTTTCTGGGCAAGCTGGCCTTCACCGAGGTGGGTGGTACTGTCACCACGGTGCTGGCCGGGGCCGATGTGGAAGTCGATGGCAATGCCTTCCGCTACGACCAGGGGGTGGGCTGGACCGTCACCCGCTCGGGGCCGGCTTCGAATATCGGCTACTTTTCCGGCAATGCGAGCCTTCCCGGAAGCTTCAGCAGCCTCAAGGTCAGCAATGCCACGCTGACGCTGAGCGCCTCCGGCGGGCTTTTCGGCAGCATCCAGGCCACGGACCAGAACGTGCTGGAGATCAGCTTCAATGTCACGGCCGTCCCCGAGCCTGCGGGCTCGGCCATGCTGGCCTCCGGCCTGGGCGTGATGGCCTGGCTGCTGCGCCGGCGGGCGCGTCGCTGAGACCGCTTGGGCTGTGGAGCCGGCCGGGGCCGGTGCGGCCGCTCGAGTGGGCGGGACGGAGTGAGACGGGGTGGGACGGGGTCTTTGGCACTGGCCGAGCGAGAGTCCAGGTGCTAGGGTTTGGGGGGGGGGAGACAAACCACAAACCGGAGCCTCGATATGAGCTGGTTCAAGCTGTCCGCGCTGCTGCTCGCTGGTCTGCTGAGCGCCTGCGCCAGTTCCCCGCCCAGCTCCGATGCCGGTCCCCATCGCCTGCTGCATGACGAGCTGTTCCGCGCCGCTGCCCAGCCTGTGCATACCGACGAGGTGTTCCGCCTCAGCCCCGAGATGCAGGCCTATGCCGATCGGGAGATCGCGCAGCAGGCGCGCAGCAAGGGCCTGCGCCAGGGTTTGCTGGACGCGCTCTACACCAAGAGCCAGCTGCAGCTGGAGTACGACGCCAGCCTGACCCGCAATGCCGCCGAGGCCTTCGAGGCGCGGCGGGGCAACTGCCTGTCCCTGGTGCTGATGACGGCGGCCTTTGCCAAGAGCCTGGGTCTGCCAGTGCGCTTCAACAGCGTCTATGTGGAGGAGCTCTGGAGCCGCACGGGTGACCTGATGCTGGTCTCGGGCCATGTGAACCTGAGCCTGGGCCGGCCCATGTTCGAGCGCAACGGTGCGCGCAGTTTCGAGACCGAGCTGCTCACCATCGATTTCCTGCCCTCGGCCGAGCTGCGCAAACAGCGCAGCCGCACCATCGACGAGGCCACCGTGCTCTCGATGTACTACAACAACCGCGCCGCCGAGGTTCTGCAGGCCGGCCAGCTGGACGAGGCCTACTGGTGGGCGCGGGCCGCGGTGCTGCAGGACCCGCGCTTTCTGGCGGCCCAGAACACCCTGGGGGTGATCTACCGCCGTGCCGGGCGTGTGGAGCTGGCCGAGCAGGTCTTCCGCGATGTGGTACTGCAGGAGCCCGCCAATGCGCAGAGCCTGTCCAATCTGGTGCTGGTGCTCAATGAGCGTGGTCGCCGGGCCGAGGCCGAGCAGCTGAGCGCCCGGCTGCGCGAGCTGCAGCCCGAACCGCCCTACAAGTTCTACGACCTGGGCATCGCGGCCATGAAGCGCGGCGAGTTCCTGGAGGCCAAGCGGCTCTTCACCCGCGAGATCGAGCGCTCGGCCTATGTGCATGAGTTCCACTTCTGGCTGGCTCTGGCCAACTACGGTCTGGGCGAGATGGGCGAGGTGCGCAAGCACCTGGCCCTGGCGCGCGAGAACAGCACCACGCCCACGGACCGCGAGCGCTACTCGGCCAAGCTGGAGAGCTTGCGCAACACCTTGCGGGTGAGCGAGCGCAAGCCGGGCTGAGGCGGGTGCCCCTGGGGCCGCTCAGGCGGGCAGGGGCGGCAGACCGTGGCGCTGGCGGGCGCGGTTGCAGGCCTCGTCACCCAGGCCCATGGGGGCGCGCAGGCCGAACTCGCGGCAGGGCGAGGGGCGCCACTCATAGATGCCGCAGCTGGCGCGTTCGCCCACCTGGCCCACCAGGGCGGCGCAGCGTGGACGCAGGTGGTCGCTGCCGCGCATGCGCATCAGGCGCTCATTGAGCTCCACGCACAGGCCATCCGGCACGCTGCCGCCCTCGCTCAGCAGCTCCTCGCGCGCGAAGTCCACGCGGAAGCTGGCGCAGCAGGCGCCGCAGCTCAGGCAGGGGTTGGTGTTCTCGGACGGGCTCATGGCGCCAGTGTAGGCGCGGGGCAGGCGCTCAGGTCGGCGCCCGCACCACAGTGACGCTGCATTCCGCCTCGGCCACCACCTGGGCCGAGACGCTGCCCAGGTAGCGGCGCAAGGCCGAGTTGGCGCGCGCGCCCATCACGATATGGTCCACGCCGGCCTTGCTGGCGAAGTCGATGATGGCCTGGGCCGGATCCGGCGCCTCCAGCACATGGAAGGTCAGGCGCGCATCCTCCAGCTCCAGGGCGCGGCTGATGGGCCGGGCCCAGTGGCGCAGCGCGATCAGCTGCTTTACATGCACGCTGCGGCCCTGGGCGTCGGTGAGTTCGTCCATGCCGATGCGCGCGGTGCGCATCACGCTCACGCAGGCCAGGCGCGCGCCCGGCTCGGCATGCACCAGACGGCGCGCGGCCTCCTGCAGGCGCTCCAGCAGGGCCGGCGTGGCGGACTGGGTGTCCACCGCGGCCATGATGATGGGGCTGCGCGAGAGCTGCTCGTCCACCGAGGCCTCCTCGCGCCTCGGTTCATGGCCGAGAGCAAAGAACCAGCGCTTGAAGGCCTTGAGCGCGCCGCTGCGCTGCAGCTTGTGGGCGCGGGCGGTGAGGGGCACGGCCTCGGGGCGCTGCAGGTCCAGCGCCAGCTGCGCGGCGCTCTGGTAGCGGCGCTCGGGCCGTACCTCCAGGCAGTGCAGGATGATTTCCTGCAGCCAGGGCGGCAGCTCGGGGCGGATGGCGCGGGGCGGCAGCGGCTCCACATAGAGGCGGCGGCGCAGGCCGCGCACCGAGCTGGGCTGGCCGAAGGGGCGCTCGCCGGTGGCCAGGTGGTAGAGCATCACGCCCAGGGCGAAGAGATCGCTGCGAGGGTCATTGCGCACGAACTGCACCTGCTCCGGCGACATATAGGGGCCGGTGCCCATGGGCAGCTCGAACTCCTCTTCCAGCAGATCGGGCAGGTGGTCGTGGCGCGAGAGTCCGAAGTCCACCAGCACGGCGCGGCCGTCGGGGCGGAACATGATGTTGCTGGGTTTGATGTCCAGATGCACCACATGCTGGCGGTGCAGATCGTGCAGGGCGGTGGCCACGCGGTGGCCGATGTCCAGCACCTCGTCCAGGGGCAGGGGCGCCTCGTCCAGGCGCGGGCGCAGCGAGCTGCCCTCGATGCGTTCCATCACGATATAGGCCTGGCGGGTCCAGTCGCCGCGGGCCACGAAGCGTGGCACATGCGGCCCCTTGAGGGCCGGCATCAGCATCTGCTCGACCTCGAAGCCCACGATGGTGGCCGGGTCCTCGCCGCCCTTGATGCGCGGCACCTTCATGATCAGGGGCAGGTCCTCGCCGGGCACGGGCTGCACACGGCTGACGCGCCAGAGATTGGCCATGCCGCCCTGGTGCAGGCGCTCTTCCAGACGGAATCCATCGAGCACCATGCCGGGGCTCAGGGGGGCGGACGGCGGCAGATCCTGGGTGCTGGCGGGACCTTGGCTCATGGTGTGTCGTTAGGCAGGGGCCTACTCGCCCACAGCCAGGCGGGCCGCCAGGCGCTGGGCAATGGGCTCAGGCAGGCCGCCAGCCAGGATGCGGGCGGCGGCGGCTTCCACGTCGTAGGGCACGCGCTGAAAGCTCAGCTGGCCGCTGGCGGTATCGAAGAGGGCGTAGCAGGCGGCCGGGTTGCCGTCGCGCGGCTGACCGCAGGAACCGGGAATCACCAGCCACTGGCGGTGACTCAGCAGCGGGATGTCCACCCCGGGCACGGGCTTGAAGTCGCCCGCCTTGCCGGTGCCGGAGAGGTGGTAGAGCATGGGCTCGTGCATATGGCCGCAAAAGGTGTAATGCGCGCGCGTGGCCTGCAGGCTGCGCATGGCTTCGAGCCGGCCCTGGATGTACTCGAAACCCTCGGGCGCGAAGGCATTGGCATGCACGAAGAGGCAGTCGTCCTGCTGGCGGCTCAGCGGCAGCTCGGCCAGAAAGCGCAGCTGCTCGGCGTTCAGGCGCTCACGGGTCCAGGCGATGGCGGCGCGGGCGTCCTCGCGCATGGTGGGCAGGGCCCCATGGGCCACGGCGCTGTCGTGGTTGCCCAGCACGGCCACCGCGCCCTGGCTCACCAGCTCGCGCACCTGGTCCACCACCCAGGCGGGGTCGCCGCCATAGCCCACGTAGTCGCCCAGCAGGGCGAATTGCTGACAGCCTCGAGCCCGGGCGTCCGCCAGCACGGCCGTCACCGCTTCGCGGTTCGCGTGCAGGTCGCTGATCAATGCAAGCCTCATGCGGTCAGCATGCCATAAGGGGCTGACGGCAAGCTGAGCTATGCTGAGATCGCAGGTCTACAAGAGGTCCGACGTGTTGTTCATCCAGAAAGTCCTGCCCTTTTGCGTGCTCACCGGGGTCAGCCTCGTCGCGCAGTCGCAGGCCAGCTGCTCACGGGCGATGCAGGTGCCGGTGGCCGCCATCGGCCTGAGCGTCACCCATGGCGATGAGGGCTTTGGCGGGGTCTACCCCGAGATCCTGCGCTCGGTGCAGGGCTGCAACTTCGTGCTCAGCGCCGTACCCCGGGCGCGCCAGCAGGCGCTGTTCGAGTCGGGGCGGGCCGATCTGCTGGTGCCCGCCAGCCGCTCAGCCCAGCGCGATGAATGGGGGCACTTCGTGCCCCTGATCCAGGCGCGTGCGGTGCTGATCTCGCTGCAGAGCGAGCGGGCGCCGCTGAAGAGCCTGCGCGAGCTGCGAGACCGGCGCGAGCTGCGGGTGGCCCTGGTGCGCGGTTTCGATTACGGCGAGCCCTACCAGGACCTGCTGCGCGATCTGCGTGCCCAGGATCGCCTGGTGCTGGAGGCCGATGTGCTGGGGGTGGCGCGCCTGATGTCGGCGGGCATGGCGGATGTGACGGTGATGGCACCCTCCATCCTGATCGGCGCCATCACGGTGGACCGGCGCTGGAACGCCTTGCTGGACCGGCTGCGCATGGAGCCGGTGGACGAGCTGCCCTGGGGCGACAGCGGGGTCTACATCTCACGCAGCAGCGTGAGCGAGGCCGATCGCCTGGCCCTCACGGCGGCGCTAGAGCGTGCCGCGCGCAGCGGCCAGGTCTGGCGCGCCTTCCAGCGCTTTTACCCGCCGGGCTCGCTCAATGAGAGCATCCGGCCGCGACGGGAGTAGAGCGCCTGCCCGAGCCTTGGGGCTTCAGCCGATGCGACCGAGCAGCAGGTACTCCATGAGCGCCTTCTGCACATGCATGCGGTTCTCGGCCTCGTCCCAGACGACGGACTGGGGGCCGTCGATCACATCGGCGCTGACTTCTTCGCCGCGGTGGGCGGGCAGGCAGTGCATGAAGAGCGCGTCGGGCTTGGCCGCGGCCATCATCTCGGCGTCCACGCACCAGTCGGCAAAGGCCTTGCGTCGGGTCTCGTTCTCGGCCTCGTAGCCCATGCTGGTCCACACATCGGTGGTGACCAGATCGGCGCCGCGGCAAGCCTCCAGCGGGTCCTTGAAGACCTTGTAGCAGCCGGCGTTCTTGACGCCGGCCACTGCGGGGTCGATCTCGTAGCCGCTGGGCGTGCTGACGTGCACCGTGAAGCCCAGGATCTCGGCGGCCTGCAGCCAGGTGTTGGCCATATTGTTGCCATCGCCCACCCAGGCCACGACCCGGCCCTTGAGGCAGTCCATGTCGATGGCGCCGCGTCGGTCCATGCCGCGCTGTTCGATATATGTGAACAGATCGGCCAGGATCTGGCAGGGGTGGTACTCGTTGGTCAGGCCGTTGATCACGGGCACGCGCGAGTGGGCGGCAAAACGCTCGATCTTGCTCTGCTCGAAGGTGCGGATCATCACGATGTCGACCATGCGGCTGATCACGCGCGCGCTGTCCTCGATGGGCTCGGCGCGGCCCAGCTGGCTGTCGCCGGTGGTGAGATGCACCACCGAGCCACCCATCTGGTACATGCCGGCCTCGAAGCTCACGCGGGTGCGGGTGCTGGCCTTCTCGAAAATCATGGCCAGGGTGCGGTCGGCCAGGGGCTGGTACTTCTCGTAGTTCTTGAAGCGGCGCTTGATGATGGCGGCGCGGTCGAAGAGATGAGCGTATTCCTCGGCCCGCAGATCCTTGAATTGCAGGTAATGGCGCATCAGGCTGTTTCCTGGTTTCATCGGCGGGTTTCAGACTTTGGGCTGGGCCAGGAAGGCCTTCACCAGCGGCGCCAGAAGGGCCACCACCTGGGCGGCTTCCTCCTCGCTGAGGATCAGGGCCGGCACCAGGCGGATCACGCGGTCCGCGGTGACGCTGATCAGGAGGCCGGCTTCAGCGGCCTGGCCCAGCACGGCGCCGGCCGGGCGATCCAGCTCGATGCCCAGCATCAGGCCCTGGCCACGGATCTCCACCACACCGGCCACGCCGGCGAGCTCGCGCTCCAGGCCGGCCTTGAGGGCCGCGCCCACCTTGGCGGCATGGGCCAGCAGGCCGTCTTCCTCCATGATCTTCAGGGTTTCGACCCCGGCACGCATGGCCAGCGGGTTGCCGCCGAAGGTGGTGCCATGGTTGCCCGGCTGCAGCACGCCCGCGGCGCGCGGGCCGCAGACCACGGCGCCGATGGGCACACCCGAGCCCAGACCCTTGGCCAGGGGCATCACATCCGGTTGGATGTCGGCCCACTGGTGGGCGAACCACTTGCCGGTGCGGCCGATGCCGCACTGCACCTCGTCCAGCATCAGCAGCAGGTCATGTGCGTCGCACAGGCGGCGCAGGCCTTGCAGGAACTCGATGCGGGCCGGGTTCACGCCGCCCTCGCCCTGGATGGTTTCCAGGAAGATGGCCGTGACGTTCGGGTGGCGCTTGATCGCGGCCTCGACGGCGGCCAGATCATTCAGCGGCACGCGCACAAAGCCTTCCACCAGTGGGCCGAAGCCGGCCTGGACCTTGGGGTTGGCAGTGGCGGAGAGCGTGGCGATGGAGCGGCCATGGAAGGCGCCTTCGAAGACGATGCACTCGGGTGCCGAGTTGCCGCGGTCGTGCCCGAATTTGCGCGCGATCTTCAGCGCGGCCTCATTGGCTTCCAGGCCGCTGTTGCAGAAGAAGACCTTGCTCAGGCCCGAGAGCTCACAGAGCTTGGCGGCCAATTGCTCCTGCAGGGGCACGTGGTAGTAGTTGCTGGTGTGTATCAGCTTGGCCACCTGATCCTGCAGGGCGGGCACCAGGCGGGGGTGGCCATGGCCCAGGGTATTCACCGCGATGCCGCCCAGCGCGTCCAGATATCGTCGGCCGTTGACATCCCAGACCCAGCAGCCCTGGCCATGCGACAGCGCGATCGGCAGTCGGCCATAGGTTTGCATCACATGGGCTTCGGTGGGAGCAGCGGGCACGGTAGCTGGGGCGTTCATCAACTTTCCATTCAAGGGTGGAAGAAACTGCCGCCGGACGGGGCAGGAAAAGTTGATTCTAAGGGGGTGGTCTGGCGATGATCGGCCCTTGTGTCAAGAACTACCGCGGCTTTGTTCGGACTTCAGTTCCGACTGTGCTGCGGCGCAACACATCCAGGGCACAATAGCGGTCTTGCCGCACCCGAGCGGCCTGTCATCACCGCTTCATGAGTCTGTCCCCCAAACCGCGCGAAGTCTTTATCCAGGGTCTGACCTTGGAGGGGCGGACCTTTCGTCCGAGCGACTGGGCCGAGCGCCTGGCGGGGGCCATGTCCTGCTTCCGCCCAGGTGGCGCACGCGGTGGCCCCGGCGCCCATATTGGCTACTCGCCGTATTGCGTGCCCACGGTCATCAATGGCGTGAAGTGCGTGATCGTCAACGAGGCACTCAAGGACATCGAACCCATGGCCTGGGACTTCGTGATGAACTTTGCCCGTGACAACCGCCTGCAGGTGGCCGAGGCCTGCTTGCTGCCGGACGAGAAGCCAGCATCGTCCTCGCAATAAGGGACAGTCCTGCGTTGCTGCGCAATTTGTGAGTTGATGTAATTGCAGCAAGATCAGCGCCGTTCGGTCGCTGCAGGCTACGATCATTCAAACAGTTGCAGGGCGGCAGGGCAGGGCTGCCAATGACCTTATGGAGTTCGCTTGAATCAGGTGCCAACCTGGGTGCTGCTGCGCGGGCTCACCCGCGAGAGTGGCCATTGGGGTGAATTCCCGCGACAGCTGTCCGAGGTCCTGGCGACTCAGCAGCCTGGCGTGCGGGTGATGAGCCTGGATCTGCCTGGCAATGGCACGCTGTACCGGCAGGCCAGTCCCAGTCGGGTGCCGGCCCTGCTGGAGGCCTGTCGGGACGAGTTGCTGCGCCGTGGCGTTCATGGCCCCATTCACCTGCTGGCCATGTCCCTGGGGGGGATGGTGGCCTGTGAATGGGCGCTGCGCTATCCGCAGGAGGTGGCGGGCACGGTGCTCATCAATACCAGCCTGCGGCCCTACAGCCCTTTGTTGCAGCGCATGCGGCCGCTCAGCTACTGGAAGCTGCTCGCCCTGGGTTTGGTGAATCTCGGGGTGCGCTGGCGCGAGGCGAGGGTGCTGGCGGCCACGTCGCGTCTGACTGAGGGGGAGCGGCGCGCTGTGCTGGACACCTGGGTGGCGCTGCAGCGCCGCCATCCGGTGGCCTGGCGCAATGGTCTGCGGCAACTGCTGGCTGCTCTGCGCTACCGCGCGGGACGCGGGCGCCCGCATGCGCCCATGCTGCTGCTGTGCAGCCAGGCGGATCAACTGGTGGATTGGCGCTGCTCGCAGGCACTGAGCCGGGCCTGGGGGGCGCCACTGCGCCTGCACACCCAGGCGGGTCATGATCTGGCCCTGGATGATGCTCCCTGGGTGGCTCAGGCCATCAGTGACTGGCTGCGCGCCCAGGAAATGCATGCCAGCGCGGGGCTGGTGCGTGTCGCGGCCTCTTCGCTGCTGCCGCAGGGCGGCTGAAACGGTGAGGCAGAGGCTTCAGGCTCGGTGCCAGGACGACAAAAGGCCCGCCGAAGCGGGCCTTTGCTTTGCACCGAGTCTGGTTTTGTCAGGCGGCCAGCGCCTTGATCTTGGCGGACAGGCGGCTCTTGTGGCGAGCAGCCTTGTTCTTGTGGAAGATGCCCTTATCGGCCACGGAGTCGATGACGATCTGGGCGGTCTTGAACAGTTCAGCAGCCTTGGTCTTGTCGCCAGCGACCACGGCCTTTTGCACGTTCTTGATGACCGTGCGGAATTTGGAGCGCAGCGCCGTGTTGGCGGCGTTCAGCTTGACGTCCTGGCGAGCGCGCTTGCGGCCCGAGGCCAGACGGACGGTTTTCTTCTTGGCTTTGGAAGAGCTTGCCATTTTGTGTATTTACCCAGATGGTGCAAAGACGGCGAGTGTAGCACTTTTATGACTCGCGTGGCAATGGTTGGCGGGCGGCTGGCTTCATAATGCGCCGGCTTCGGCTCTACAAACCTGTTTCGCATGAATCTGCTGCGCGCCGCTTCCACCGTTTCCATACTCACCCTGGCGTCGCGCGTCACCGGACTGATCCGGGAGCAGATGGTGGCCGCCCTGTTTGGGGCCTCCACCCTGACCGACGCCTTCCAGGTGGCGTTTCGGATCCCCAATATGCTGCGCCGCCTCTTTGCCGAGGGTGCATTTTCCCAGGCCTTCGTGCCTTTGCTGGCCCGCACTCGCGCGGCGGAAGGGGACGAGGTCACCCGTGACCTGATCGACGCCGTGGCCACCGTGCTGCTCTGGGCCTTGCTCTTGACCTGTGTGCTGGGCGTGCTGGGGGCGCCCCTGCTGGTCTGGTTGCTGGGCGCGGGCCTGCCCGATTCGGGGCGCGAGGCGGCCGTGGTGATGACGCGCTGGATGTTCCCCTATATCGGCTGCATGTCCCTGGTGGCGCTCTCGGCCGGCATCCTCAATACCTGGAAGCGTTTCATGGTGCCCGCGGTCACGCCGGTGCTGCTCAATCTCTCGGTCATTGCCTGCGGCTTCCTGCTGGCGCCATGGATGCAGCGTCAGGGCTGGCAGCCCATCTACGCCATGGCGGTGGGGGTGATGCTGGGCGGCGTGCTGCAGCTGCTGGTGCAGATTCCAGCCCTGCGCCGCATCGGCGTGATGCCGCGCCTGGGGCTGAGTCTGGGCGCGCTGCGCCGGGCCTGGGCCAGTCCGGGGGTCAAGCAGGTGCTCGGTGCCATGGGCCCGGCCTTGCTGGGTGTGGGCGTGGCCCAGCTGTCCCTGGTGATCAATACTCAGATCGCGATCTTCGTGGCCGAGGGGGCGGCGTCCTGGCTCACCTACGCCGACCGCCTGATGGAATTTCCCACCGCGCTGCTGGGCGTGGCCCTGGGGTCGGTGCTGACGCCCCAGCTCGCGGCGGCCCAGGGCAAGGGGGAGGGTGAGGCCTATTCAGCCCTGCTCGATTGGGGTTTGCGCATGGTGCTGCTGCTGGCCTTGCCCTGTGCCGTGGCCCTGCTGCTGTTTGCCCAGCCCATGGTGGCCGTGCTCTACCACCGCGGGGCCTTCACCGGCCAGGACGTGGCGCAGACCAGTCTGGCCGTGATGGGCTATGGGGTGGGGCTGCTCGGTCTGGTGGCCATCAAGGTGCTGGCGCCCGGCTTCTATGCCCGGCAGGACATGCGCACACCGGTGCGCATTGCCATCGGCGTCCTGCTTCTGACCCAACTGCTCAATGCCCTGCTGGTGCCCTGGCTGGGCGTGGCGGGCCTGGCCCTGGCCATCGGCCTGGGCGCTCTGGTCAATGCCACCTGGCTGCTGCGCGGCTTGCGCCGACTGGGCAGCTACCAGCCGGCGCCGGGCTGGCCGGGTTTTGCCCTGCGTGTGCTGCTGGCCAGTGCTGCCATGGGCGCGCTGCAGTGGTGGCTGGCCCGCCATTTCGACTGGGTGGCCCTTGGCAAGACCGAGCTCTGGCGTGCCCTGCTGATGGCGGCCAGCCTGGCCGGCTCGGCCCTGGTCTACTTTGCGGTGCTGGGGCTTTCCGGTCTCAATCTGCGTCAGTTCGTGCGCCGGGCGTAGACTGGTTCGCATGAGTGCCACGCTGCCGCTGCACCCGCCCACGGCCCTGGAGTATTTCGCCACCCTGGTGGCGGAGGACAGGGGGCTGAATCTGCTTGAAGCCGCCGCCGCCATCGCGCTGGACGAGCATCCAGAGCTGGATGTTCAATCGGTGCTGGCCGAGGTGGGTGCCCAGGCCGCGCGCCTGCGCCAGCGTCTGCCGGCCGATGCCTCGCCAGCCCACCGCCTGCGCCTGCTGAATCATTTCTTCAGCAAGGAGCTGGGCTTTGCGGGCAATGTCAACAATTACTACGAGCGCGCCAACAGCTATGTGCACCGGGTGCTGGCCACGCGCCGCGGCATCCCGATCACGCTGGCGGTGATCTACCTGGAACTGGCCGCCCAGATCGGGCTGGAGGCCCAGGGTGTGTCCTTCCCGGGGCATTTCCTGATCAAGCTGCATCTGCCCCAGGGCGAGGTGGTGCTGGACCCCTTCACCTGCGAGTCGCTCTCGCGCGAAGCGCTGGAGGAGGCGCTGCTGCCCTACCGGGGCGAGGATGCGGCCGCGGCCGCGGCCCCGCCGCTGGAGCACTATCTGCGCGGCGTGCCGCCGCGCCAGGTGCTGGCCCGCATGCTGCGCAATCTCAAGGAGATCCACCGCAGCGAAGGCGACTGGCAGGCCCTGCTGGCGGTGCAGCAGCGTTTGCTGCTCCTGCTGCCGCAGGAGGCGCTGGAATGGCGGGATCGCGGCCTGGTGCTGGAGGCGCTGGGCCATTGGCAGGGCGCGGCGGCCGATCTGCAGCGCTATCTGAGCCTGCGGCCGAGCGCGGCCGATGCGGCCGAGATCGGTGCCCGCCTGGCGGCCCTGCGCGCGCGCGATCTGCCGCCCTTGCACTGAAGGGCCCCGGGGCGCCGCTTAGAATCCTGGCCGGTTGCGGTGCTGCCGTCTGGGCGTGCCGCGGGATGAAGGTTGATCCTCTTTGAAGCAGATTCCGCTCTCGCTGGGCCCCGAGCCCGTGTACAGCTTTGACAATCTCATGCCCGGCGCCAATGCCGCGGCACTGGCGCATCTGCAGGCGCTCAACCCAGGGGCGCCGCCGGTGTTTCTGTGGGGTGGGGCGGGCAGCGGCAAGACCCATGTGCTGCGCGCCCTGGCCGGCGCCTGGCAGGCGGCCGGCGCCCAGGTGGGCTGGTATGGCGCGGGCACGGCCCTGCCCTGGGAGTTGCCGGCCCAGCCCAGCCTGCTGCTGCTGGATGATTGCCAGGACTATGACGCCGGCCAGCAGCACGCGGCCTTCCAGCTCTTTGTCGAGGCGGCCACCCATGGCCTGGCCGTGGTGGCCACCGGCACCGCGCCCCCGGTGGACCTGGACCTGCGCGAGGATCTGCGCACCCGCCTGGGCTGGGGGCCGACCTTTGCCCTGCAGCCGCTCTCGGAGCAGGAGGTGCGGGCCGCCCTGCGCCGCGAGGCGGATCGCCGCGGCATCGCCCTGTCGGACGAGGTGATGGACTATCTGCTCACCCGTTTCGCCCGCAACCTCAAGCACCTGATGGGCCTGCTGGACCGGCTGGACGAGTTCGCGCTCTCCGCTAAGCGCGCCGTCACCGTGCCCCTGCTGCGTCAGATGTTGGCCGATCAGGCCGAGCAAGAAGAAAAAGCATGAACCTCACCCTTTTTGATCTGGACGGGACCCTGATCCCGCACGACTCGGACCACGCTTTCGGCGGTTTCATGGTCGATATCGGCTGGGCCGATGGCGAAGAGTGGCGCCGACGCAACGACGAGTTCTTTGCCGAATACCAGGCCGGCGTCCTGGATCTGGATCGCTATATCGACTTTGCCAGCTCGGTCTGGCGCCAGCGCCCGCTGGCCGAGGCCCTGGCCGCGCGCGAGCGCTTCATGGCCGAGGTCATGGCGCCCATGCTGCTGCCCCAGGCCCGGGCCCTGGTGAAAAAGCACCAGGACGCCGGCGATCTGGTGGCCCTGGTCACGGCCACCAATGAGTTCGTCACCGAGCCCATCGCGGCGGCCTTCGGCATCGACGCCCTGATCGCGGTGAAGCTGGAACGCGACGCCGAGGGGCGCTACACCGGCCGCGTGGACGGCGTGCCCTCCTTCCAGGCTGGCAAGATCACCCGGGTGGAAGCCTGGCTGGCCGGCTTGGGGCGACAATGGTCGGATTTCGAACGCATCCATTTCTACAGCGACTCGATCAATGATCTGCCGCTGCTGGAGCGGGTCAGCGATCCGGTGGCGACCAACCCCACGCCGGCGCTGGCCAAGATTGCCAGCGAGCGTGGTTGGGCCCAACTGACTCTGTTCCCATGATCAAGAAATTCATCGACAAGCTGCTGGGCAAGGGCACCAGCGGTGCCCCCGCCAAGGGCGGCACGCCGCTGGGCAAGCGGGTGGAGATCCCGGTGGCCGAGCACGGCATCGACCCGAGCCTGCTGGACGACCGCGCGGTCAAGGTGGTCCAGACCCTGGCGGACGCGGGCTATGAGGCCTATATCGTGGGCGGAGCCGTGCGCGACCTGCTGCTGGGCATGCGGCCCAAGGACTTCGACGTGGCTACCAATGCCACGCCCGAGCAGGTCAAGAGCCTGTTCCGCCGCGCCTTCATCATCGGCCGGCGTTTTCGCATCGTGCACGTGGTCTATGGCCGCGGGCGCGAGCACGAGGTGATCGAGGTCTCCACCTTCCGCGCCCTGCTGGGCAGCGAGAGCGCCGAGCAGGTCAGCGGCAACGAGAAGACCTCCAAGGCCGAGCTGGCCGGCAAGAGCCATGTGGTGGATGCCGAGGGCCGGGTGCTGCGCGACAACGTCTGGGGTCCGCAGATCGAGGATGCGGCGCGCCGCGACTTCACGGTCAATGCCATGTACTACGACCCCCAGCGCCAGCTGGTGGTGGATTACCACGGCGGCCTGGGCGATGCGCGCAAGAAGGTGCTGCGCATCATCGGCGACGCCGAGACTCGCTACCGTGAGGACCCGGTGCGCATCATCCGCGCCGTGCGTTTTGCGGCCAAGCTGGGCTTCGAGCTGGAGACCAAGACCCGCAAGCCCATCCAGTCCATGGCCGAGCTGCTGGCCAATGTGCCGGCCTCGCGCCTGTTTGACGAGATGATCAAGCTGCTGCAGACCGGCCATTCCCTGGCCAGCCTGGCCCAGCTCAAGAAGCTGGGGCTGGCGCGCGGCATCTTCCCCATCCTGGACGCCATGCTCACGCCCGAAGGCGATCTGCACGAGGGGCCGCGCGGCCAGTTCGTGCGCCAGGCCTTCGAGGACACCGACCGCCGCGTGGCCGAGGGCCGCGGTGTGTCGCCCAGCTTCATGCTGGCCTGCATGCTCTGGCACGAGGTGTCGGAGCGCTGGGCGCGCCTGCGCGAGGGCGGCGAAGCGCCGGTGCCAGCACTCAGCCAGGCCATCGACGCGGTGTTTGATGCCCGCATCGGCGATATCTCGGGCCGCGGCAAGCTGGCCACCGATATGCGCGAGATCTGGATGATGCAGCCGCGCTTCGAGCGCCGCAGCGGCAACGGGGTCTACACCCTGGTGGAACAGGCGCGCTACCGCGCCGGCTTCGACTTCCTGCGCCTGCGCGCCGATGTGGCTGAGATCGAGCCCACCCTGGCCGACTGGTGGGAAGACTTCGCCCTGGGCAGCGACGAGGAGCGCGAGGCCTTGCTGGAGCAGGCCCGCGAGGCCGACCGCCAGCGCCGCCCGCCCAAGGTGCACCGCCTGCCGCGCAAGGAGGGTGCCGCTGCGGCGGCCCGGGCACCGGCCGAGACTGCCGAGGCAGACGAGGGCGGGGAGGGCGCTGCCAGCGCCGGCCCGGCCAAGAAGCGCCGCCGTCGCCGCCGTCCCGCGGGCAGCAAGCCCGCTGGCGCGCCCGCCGCCGAGTGACTGGCTTGAGGTCGGCCGAGGCGCCGCTTGCCACGGCCTATATCGGGCTGGGCGCGAATCTGGGCGATCTGCCGGCCACCCTGCGCGCCGCCCTGGGCGCGCTGGCCGGCCTGCCGCACAGCCGGCTCGCCGCGGTTTCCGGCGCCTGGCGCAGCGCGCCGGTGGAAGCGGGCGGCCCCGACTATCTGAACGCCGTGGCGCGCCTCGAGACCTCGCTCGCGCCCCTGGCCCTGCTGGATGCGCTGCAGACCATCGAGCAGGATCATGGCCGCGAGCGGCCCTACCGCAATGCCCCGCGCACCCTGGACCTGGACCTGCTGGCCCTGGGCGGGCTGAGCCTGGATGAGCCACGCCTGTGCCTGCCCCATCCGCGCCTGCACCAGCGCGCCTTTGTGCTGCGGCCCTTGCTGGAGCTGGCGCCCGCCCTGGCCCTGCCGGGTCTTGGCGCCCTGGCCGAATGGCTGCCCGGCGTGGCCGACCAGCGTCTGGAGCGCCTGGACCTCGAACTCCTGAAGGACTGATCCCCCATGAGCCTCTTCACCAGCGCCGCCGGCTGGCAGACCCTGGGTCTGCTGCTGCTGTCCAATGTCTTCATGACCGTGGCCTGGTACGGCCACCTCAAGGATCTGGCGGCCAAGCCCTGGTGGATTGCGGCCCTGATCAGCTGGAGCATCGCGCTCTTCGAGTACCTGCTGCAGGTGCCGGCCAACCGCATCGGCTATGGCGCGGGCTTCAGTCTCGCCCAGCTCAAGATCACCCAGGAGGTGATCACCCTGGCCGTCTTCGTGCCTTTCTCCATGCTCTATATGGGCCAGCCCTTCAAGACCGATTTCATCTGGGCGGGGCTGTGCCTGATGGGGGCGGTCTATTTCATCTTCCGCAGCGCCTGAAACCGCGCCGTACCGGCCTGGGGCGGTGCCTTGGTGCGCTGTGCGGCTACACTCCTGCCTTCGCCGCATGACGCGGTGATGAAGAATCCAAGACAAAAGCGCTGATGCGTCGTGCCCGCCTGCCCGGGCCAGTCCCGCGCGCACCAGGAGAATCCTCCCATGCTGTTTGGCAAGCTGCTGCCCCGAGAGGGCAATTTTTTTGAGCTCTTCAATGAGCATGGCAATCAGATCGTCGAGGGCGCCCGCGCCTTCATGCTGATGGTCCAGAACTACAACGACCTGGATCAGCGCGAGAAGTACGCCGCCGAGGTGGACAAGGCCGAGCATGCCGCCGACCGCATCACCGCCGAGGTGAACCGTCTGCTGCACCGCACCTTCATCACCCCCATCGACCGCGAGCAGATCCATGGCCTGATCAATGCCATGGACGACATCCTGGACCTGCTGCAGGACAGCAGCGAGACCATGTCGCTCTACGACGTGCGCAGCATCCCCGAGGAAGTGCTGCGTCTGGGCGAGCTCTCGGCCAAGTGCTGCGAGCGCGTGCAGCATGCCGTCTCCCTGCTGCCCAAGCTGAGCCAGCCGCAGACGGCCGAGGCCGCGATCAAGACCTGCGAGGAGATCGACAAGCTGGAGTCGGACGCCGACCGCGTGATGCGCTCCGCCATGTCCAAGCTCTTCCGTGAGCAGGAGGACGTGCGCGAGCTGATCAAGCTCAAGGCCATCTATGAGCAGCTGGAGTCCATCTCCGACCGCTGCGAGGATGTGGCCAATCTGATCGAGGGCATCGTCCTCGAGAACTCCTGATCGGACCGCTCCCACCATGGAATCGGTACAGATCGCGTTCTGGGTCGTGGCCATGCTGGTCGTGCTGGCAGTGCTGTTCGACTTCATGAACGGCTTCCACGACGCGGCCAACTCCATTGCCACGGTGGTCTCCACCGGTGTGCTCAAGCCGCAGCAGGCGGTGCTGTTTGCCGCCTTCTTCAATGTGGTGGCCATCGGCTTCTTCCACCTCAAGGTGGCGGGCACCATCGGCAAGGGCATCGTCGAGCCGGGCATCGTGGACCACCACGTGGTCTTCGGCGCCCTGATCGGCGCCATCGCCTGGAACATCATCACCTGGTGGTACGGCATCCCCTCGTCCAGCTCGCACGCCCTGATCGGCGGCATCGTGGGCGCGGTGATTGCCAAGGCCGGCGCCTCCAAGCTGATTGCCGGCGGCATCTTCAAGACCGTGGCCTTCATCTTCGTCTCGCCCCTGCTGGGTTTCCTGCTGGGCTCGCTGCTGATGGTGATCGTGGCCTGGCTGTTCCGGCGCTCCTCGCCGCTCAGGGTGGACAACTGGTTCCGCCGCCTGCAGCTGGTGTCGGCCGGCCTCTACAGCCTGGGTCACGGTGGCAATGACGCACAGAAGACCATCGGCATCATCTGGATGCTGCTGGTGGCCTCGGGCTATATGGCCGCCACCGATGACTCGCCGCCCAGCTGGGTGATCTATGCCTGCTATATCGCCATCGGCCTGGGCACCATGTTCGGCGGCTGGCGCATCGTGCGCACCATGGGCCAGAAGATCACCAAGCTCAAGCCCGTGGGCGGCTTCTGCGCCGAGACCGGCGGGGCCCTGACCCTGTTCCTGGCCACGGCCCTGGGCATCCCGGTCTCCACCACCCACACCATCACCGGCGCCATCGTCGGCGTGGGCTCGGTGCAGCGCGCCTCGGCCGTTCGCTGGGGCGTGGCCGGCAATATCGTCTGGGCCTGGATCTTCACCATCCCGGCCTCGGCCTTCATGGCCGGCATCTGTTACTGGCTGAGCTTCACGCTGTTCTGAGTCGGGGCGGCGCCCCCGCGAAGAAAATGAAAGGCCCATGAGCTTCGCGGCTCATGGGCCTTGTTCTTGGCGGGGAGGAGGGGGCTACTGGCTGATCTCGCGCGCCGCCTCGGCCTGGGTCTCGAAATAGCGCTGGGCGCTGAAGGCGATGGTGGTCATCAGCACCGCACCACCGATCAGCAGGCTCAGGATCACGGCGATCACCGCGGCCCAGCCGCTCGCGCGCAGGGGCTGGCCCGGGTTGTGGCGGGCCTGCCATTTCTCGTCAGGCGTGAGGCCGTAGACGATGGCGCTGAGCATGGCCACCGCCAGGCTCAGGCCCAGCAGGGGCATCAGCAGCCAGCTCAGGCGGTCGTCCTGGCCCAGCTGTTCCATGCGCTGCAGGCCGTAGAGGCCCAGCAGGGTGGGGGCGGGGAAGAGCCAGCCCCAGCGGTCGGCCAGGCCATGCAGATAGAAACGGTGCAGGCCGAAGCCGCCCAGCAGCAGGGCCAGCCAGGTGGCCAGGGTCTTGGATTTATAGGCTGCCATGGAGGTGCCGCCGCTCACTCGGGGTGGCTCTGGTCGCCCTGGCCCAGTTGGCGCTGCATCAGCACCACATCCAGCCAGCGGCCGAACTTCCAGCCCGCGCTCTTGAGCACGCCGCTGTGCTCGAAGCCCAGGGCGCCGTGCACACCGATGGAGCCCTTGTTCTCGGCGTCGCCGATCACCGCCAGCATCTGGCGTGCGCCGGCGGCCTCGCAGCGGCTGACCAGCTCGGCCAGCAGCAGGCGGCCCACGCCCTGGCCCTGGGCCTCGGGGTGCAGATAGATGGAGTCCTCCACGCAGAAGCGGTAGGCCAGTCGCGGGCGGAAGTAATTGGCATAGGCATAGCCCAGCACCTGCTCGCCGCGCTGGGCCACCAGCCAGGGCAGTTGGCGACCCAGCACCTCCTGGCGGCGGCGCGCCATTTCCTGCTGGTCGGGCACCTCGGTCTCGAAGGTGCCCGTGCCGTGCAGCACCGCATGCGCATAGATGGATTGGATGGCAGGCAGGTCGGCCTCGGTGCTGGGCCGTATCAGCAGAGCAGGGGTCGTCATAAAGACTCTGGCGTTAAGGTTGTCTGAGTTTATAATGTCGGGTTTTGGTGCTGGTCGCTCGCATGCATGCGGCGCACCGCCATCGGCCAAGCGGGATTGTGCTTTCAATCCCGGCAGGGCCGTCGGGCGGAGCGAAGTTTGTGCGCGAGGGGCGTATCTACAGTGCCAATCCCTGCCTGAAGTTCCCGTTCGCGGGGTTTCGGGTCGTTCGATCTGCTCGCCCTGAGTGTCTCCTGGTGCGGTGGAACGCTTTAGAGATCATCAAAGGATTCATCATGGTCGTGATTCGACTCGCACGCGGCGGCTCCAAGAAGCGCCCCTTCTACAACATCGTCGTGGCCAACAGCCAGCAGCGCCGTGACGGCCGCTTCATCGAGCGCGTGGGCTTCTACAACCCCATGGCTTCCGGCGCCGCCGAAGGCCTGCGCGTGGCCCTGGACCGCGTCAGCTACTGGACCGGTGTCGGCGCCCAGCTGTCGCCCACCGCTGCTCGCCTGGTCGAGCAGGCCAAGAAGGCCACCGCCTAAGTCAAGGTGCTGATGCAAGCCGCTCCCGCCAACGAACGCGATCCCCTGGCCTGGCCGGAGGATGCGGTGGAAGTCGGGCGCGTGCTTGACGCCTGGGGCATCAAGGGCTGGGTCAAGATCCAGTCCTATTCCACCGATGCCCAGGCCCTGTTTTCCTCGCGGCGCTGGTTCATCCAGCCGCCCGAGGGCAAACCGGTGGCAAAACCCTTGCCGCCGGTGCTCAAGATTCTGTCGGTGCGCGAACACGGCGAGGGCATCGTGGCCCAGGCCGAAGACGTCGCGGACCGCAATGCGGCCGAAGCCCTGCGCGGCGCCCGCATCTTCATTTCGCGCTCCGCCTTCCCCAAGGCCGACCCGAATGAGTACTACTGGGTCGATCTGATCGGCCTGGCCGTGCACAACCGCCAGGGCGAGCTGCTGGGCGAAGTCGTGGGTCTGCTGGACACCGGCCCCCACAGCGTGCTGCGCATCGCGCCGCCGGGCCTGCCCCAGCCGGTCAAGCCCGACCAGGAGCGCCTGGTGCCCTTTGTCTCCGCCTTTGTCGATGAAGTGAGCCTGCCCGAGCGGCGTATCACCGTCGACTGGGGCCTGGACTACTGAAGCCAAGCGCCGCTGACTGCGGCCGCCGGCCTGCCGTCGCGATGCGCTTCGACCTGATCACGCTCTTTCCCGAACTCTTCGGGCCGCATCTCAGTGCGGGCGTGACCCGCCGCGCCTTCGAGAGCCGCCAGGTCGATGTGCGCCTGTGGCAGCTGCGTGACTACGCCGAAGACAATTACCGCCGTGTCGACGACCGCCCCTACGGTGGTGGCCCAGGCATGGTGATGCTGGTCGAGCCCCTGGAGCGCGCCCTGGCTGCGGTCAAGGCTCAACGCCTGACCGAGAGCGGGGAGGCTGCGCCCGCCATCATCCATTTCAGCCCCACGGGCCGTCGCATTGACCAGGCCCTGGTGCAGGAGCTGGCGGCCGGCCCCGGCGCCGTGCTGCTGTGCGGCCGCTACGAAGGCATCGACCAGCGCTTTCTGGACCGCCACGTCACGCTGGAGCTGAGCCTGGGTGATTTCGTGCTCTCCGGCGGCGAACTGCCGGCCCTGACCCTGCTGGATGCCATCGCGCGCCTGCAGCCCGGGGTGCTCAATGACGCCGCCTCCCACCAGCAGGACAGCTTCTCGGACGGCCTGCTGGACTGCCCGCACTACAGCCGCCCCGAGCTGCTGCACACACCCGAGGGCGAGGCCCTGCCGGTGCCGCCGGTGCTGCTCTCGGGCCACCACGCCCAGATCGCGCGCTGGCGCCGCGAGCGCTCCCTGGCCCTGACCTGGGCGCGTCGTCCCGAACTGATCGAGGCCGCCCGCCAGGCCGGCCGCCTGAGCCGGGCGGACGAGAAATTCCTGGCCACTTTGACGAAGCCAGACAGCCCGCTATAATCGTGGGCTTTTCGATCCTCTACCGGGCTGCGCGCTGAGTTTCAAGCGTGCGACAAGGTCAGTACCGGTGTGCAGATGTGGGGCCTCGTGCCCGGCGGTTTGCCCACCTCAACCTGGCTTAAATTCCGCGCCGGCATGATCGCCTGGAGTGCAAACCCCATGAATCTGATCCAGACCCTCGAGCAAGAAGAAATCGCTCGCCTGAACAAGACCATCCCGGCCTTCGCCCCTGGCGACACCGTGATCGTCAGCGTCAACGTGGTTGAAGGCACCCGCAAGCGCGTGCAGGCCTACGAAGGCGTCGTGATTGCCAAGCGCAACCGCGGCCTGAACAGCAGCTTCATCGTCCGCAAGATCTCGAGCGGCGAAGGCGTTGAGCGTACCTTCCAGCTGTACAGCCCGCTGATCGCTTCGATCGAAGT
>Ga0233424_10000161_pt1 | contig 93082 bp, 77 predicted proteins | sample Watercolumn_Towu_FD_181011 | JGI IMG/M metagenome (GOLD analysis project Ga0233424, IMG submission 181011) | Freshwater microbial communities from Lake Towuti, South Sulawesi, Indonesia - Watercolumn_Towuti2014_125_MG | ecosystem: Environmental > Aquatic > Freshwater > Lake | place: Indonesia... | reverse complement strand
AGCGCCACGGTGCTCGATGCCTTCGAGGCGCCGCCGCACCTGCGCACCAATGCCACGGTGGGGCCGGACTTTCTCGACTACTTGCGACGCCAGATGGCGCCGGCGACCCGCGGCGGGCGCGGCGGCTGGCGCTTCATGCACTTCGGCTCCGAGACCAACGCGGGGCCCGCCGCTGACACCGCGGACCCCGATGGCGATGGCGTGCCGAATCTGTTCGAGCACCTGTTCGGGACGAATCCCAACGTGTCGGACCGCCCGCCCTTGACAGGCCGCGTCGAGAGCGTTGCCGGCACGAACTACCTCACGGTGGAGTGCCGCACGGCGGCGCTGCCCTTCTGGGATGTCGCCCTGGACGCGCAGGTGAGCACGAACCTCGTGACTTGGTCTTCGGCCCGGCTCCTCCCCGGCTACCCGCTTGCCAACGGGGACGGCACGCTCACCTGGAAGTGGCGCGACGTCACGCCGCAGCCCGCCGGCGCGCGCGGTTTCCTGCGCCTGCGTGCCCAGCCCCGGTGAGTCTTGCGCGGATGCTCCTGGCCTTCCACAAGCCCCATGGCGTGCTCTCGCAGTTCACGCCCGAGCCCGGGTCCGGGTTCCGCACGTTCGCAAACTTCGGTTTTCCGCCGCGGGTGCTTCCCATCGGCAGGCTCGACGCGGACAGCGAAGGACTGTTCCTGTTGAGCAATGAACCCGAATTCCGAAGCCGGAGTCGTTCAAGTGCTCGTAGCGCAGGCTTCCAAGCCTGCTGTATCGCGGGTTTCCAAACCCGCGGCGGGTGGAATCTTCTGTGCGCGTCTGGCGCACGTCAGCACGCCGACTTGGAAGTCGGCGACACAGCCGGTTTGGAAACCGGCGCTACGCTCTTCGGCCAGGCCAACTTCGGATTTCGGGATGAACCGGCCTGGAACGAATGCCTGCTTCATCCGCACCGCGCGCGCGCCAGCCGGCCTTGCGAACCCGCGGCGCCAAGCCCGCCACCAACGCGCAGATGATTCCGTGACGGCCCGCCCGGCGTCACTTCGCCGCCTTGAGGAAGGCCAGCAGGTCGGCAAACTCCTGCTTCGTGAGGATGGTGTCCATGCCCGCGGGCATCAGGCTCACGGCGCCGGGGCGCACCGAGGCGACTTCCGCGCGCGCGATGCGCTGCTCGGTCTCCGGGCCGGTCGCGAGCACGAGTTCGTCGGGCGCGTCCTTCTTGATGATGCCGCTGAAGTCCTCGCCGCCCTTCGTCGCGACGATGAACGGCTCGTAGCTGCGCACGAAGCTCGCGTTCGGGAACACGATGCTCTCGATGAGGTCGCGCTCGGTGCGGACCTTGCCGAGGTTCGTGAGGTCGGGGCCGAGGCGTCCGCCGAGGTAACCGGTCGCGTGGCACGTCGAGCACGCGGCCTTCGAGCTGAGGAACACGGCGTGGCCGCGGTTCACGTCGCCGCCCTTGAGTTCGGTGACGAGCACGTCGAGATACGCGGCCTGTTTCGCGGCGTCGGCGTTGAAGGACGCGAGCAGCGGCGCGGCGGCCTCCTGCACGGACTGCGGATACTTCGCGAAGAGCGGCTTGAGCAGATCCACGCGCAGTCCGGGCAGGCCCGTGGAGTCGCGCAAGGACGCGACCAATCGCAAACCGAGCGGCACAGAAAGCCCGCGCTCAAACGCGGGCAGGAGCTTTGGCGCTTCAAGCGGGCCGATGACTTTCATCTGCTCCGCGAGCGAGAGTTGCTGGTCGGGTGAGAGCTTCGCCTTCGCGAGCACTCCCGCAGCCGCGGAGCGCACGAGCATCGGCTTGCCGCCGTCGAGGTGCGAGCAGAGGAAGTCGAAGAGCGTCTCGTCCACGTTCGCGAGCGCGGGCGCGGAGGCGAGCGAGTCGAGTCGCACGTCGGGCGGGACGGCGGTGTCGCGTCCGGTGTTCGCGAGCGCGGAGGCGAGGTCGGCGTGCGGCTGCTTCGGCTGCGGAAGCGCGCGCGCGGTCGCGACGGCCTGGCGCGTGAGCGGCGAATCGGTCTGCGCGAGAACCTGCGCGAGTTCGGTGAGCCAGCGCGGCGGGGATTCCTTCAGACCGGACGCGGCCATCGCGCGGAGTGCGAGCGCGCGTGTTTCGGGAACGAGGATTTCGTTTCGAAGGCTGTCGGCGAGGAGTTCTTGAATGGCGGTGGACTTCGCGAGCGAGGCAAGTTGCGATTGAAGTTCGGCGCGCTCGGTGTCGGCTTGCGGGTTCGCGGCGAGGCGGAGGCGGAGTGAGTTCGCGATGGCGCCGCCCCACTCGGCGTGGCGGCTCACGATCCAAGCGGCGGTCTGCTTGAGCGAAGCGTCGCGCGAGGAAAGCAGCGGGATGACGGCCTCGGGCGCGAGTCCCGCGCCGTCCATCTGGTCGAGCGCGAGGAGCGCGGCGCGGGAGAGTTGTAACCCCCTCACCCCGTCCCTCTCCCCCAGTGGGGGAGAGGGTGCCCGAAGGGCGGGCAAGGGGGTTGCGGGCGTCACGAAAGGCGCGAGGCCAATCCGGCCGGCTGCGTCGGTGACGGCCCCGCGGTCGCCAATCTCGATCATCGCGTAGATGAGCGAGTGCTCGAGCACGCGGTCGGCGTCGGCGAGTTCGGCTTTCGATCCTCGAACCTTGTTCGCGGCGGCGAGCAGGGCGGGCACGGCGGACTTGTCGCCGATGCGGCCGAGCGCCTCGGCAGCGGCGCGGGCGAGGGCGGCGTCGGAGCCATCGAGGAAGGATTGCAGCCGGCCGACTGCCACGGCGTCGCGCCACACGGCGGCGACGTGAATCGCAGCGTGGCGGACGGTGGCATCGGCATCGTTGAGCGCGAAGCGCACGGCTTCGCGGGCGGGCTTGCCCTCGATGCGCGAGAGCGTCCAGACGGCGGCGAGTCGGGCGGCGACCCCCTCACCCCATCCCTCTCCCCCAGTGGGGGAGAGGGTGCCCGAAAGGCGGGTGGTTGGCTTGCCAGCACTCGCTTCGCGACGAGGCGCTCCCACCGATTGAGAGGCTGGCTTTGCAATACCTGTCGAAGTGGGCACATCCGGAAGAAGCGGCACCATTGCAGTCCGCCTCCCTGCCAACACTTCGCGCAACAGCGGCACGGCGGGCGCGCCAAGTTTGCCGAACTCGCGGATGGCGCGCTCGCGGACGGAGAGCCGTTCGTCACCGAGCAGCTTCACGAGGTCGGCGCTCTTCATCGCGGCCCACGCGAGCTTGAGGCCGCGCGGATCGTCGAGCTGCTTCGAGCCCGTCTTGCGGACGCGATAGATGCCGCCGAGCACGTCGGGCTTGGCGATCTGCGACGTGGGGCAACACATCTTATACCAGCCGCCGGTGTCCACCACGAGCACGCTGCCGTCGGCGTCCTCCTGCACGTCGGTGGGGTGGAAGTCCACCTGGTCGGAGGTGAAGAAGTCGGAGTCCTTCGTCTTGAACGTCGCGCCATCGGGCACGAGCTGGTGGCGGACGACTTTGCGCAGGTTGAAGTAGCAGGCGAGGAGGTTGTCGCGCCAGTCGTCGCCGAACACGCGCGAGTCGTAGGTCGTGAGTCCGCACGGCGCGGCTGCGCCCATGTGGACGAGCACGGGCATCAGGTCGCCGGTGCGCTTGTGGCCCTCGATGGCGTCCTGCTGCTTGCCGTAAACGCCGCCGTAAATGGCGTGGATGAGGCCGTCGCGTTTGCCACCCGCTGGCTGCTGGAAAAACGTGGTGCTGAAAATGCGCTCGCCCGCCGCGGTGAAGGTGATGTCCACCGGGTTGTCCATGCCGCCGGTCATCACGGGCTCGATGCCGCTGCCGTCGGGCCGCGCGCGGAAGAAGTGCGAGGCGCGCGTCTTGAACGGCCTGCCGTTGGCGAGCACGTGGTTCTGCTCGGCGAACGCGCCCTTGGCCCAGTAAATCCAGCCGTCGCGGCCGACGAACGGCCCGTGCAGGTCGTTGGCACAGCCGGTGAGCGTCTTGCCGTCGAACCACACCTCGCGTTTGTCGGCCACGCCGTCGCCGTCGGTGTCGGTGAGCTTCCAGATTTGCGGCGGCGCGGCGACGTAGAGCGAGCCCTCGTGGAAAAGCGCGCCCTCGGGGAACATGAGCTTGTCGGCGAAGACGGTGGCCTTGTCGAACTTGCCGTCGCCGTCGATGTCATCGAGGCGCAGGACGCGGTGGTCCTTGCGCTCGTATTGCGTCGGGCCCTTGTCGCTCGAACCGGAGGAATCGGTGACGTAAAGGAACCCGCGGTCATCGAACGCGACCGAGATGGGCCGCGAGATGAGCGGCGCGGAGGCGACGAGGTTGACCTCGAAGCCCTCGGGCACGGTGACGATGTGCTCGCCATATTTGAACTGGGCGGCGCGCGCTTCGAGCGAGGTCAACGCGGCGAGCGCGGCAAGGACGAGGACGGGCTTCATGGTCGTGGAGAATGCAGCGCAGTGGAGGCAGGTTCAAGGAGATGTTCCCGGCGATTCGCGCAAGATTTGCGCACGGGTCGGCGGCGTGTGCAGAGATTGCCCGCGTTGCGGCAAGCGGGAGACCCGTTTGGGGAAATCGCGCGCTGGCACATGAGTTGCAGAGCGGCGACGCTGGACCTGCCCGCCGCGGTGGCGGACAGGCTCATCACCGCAAACCCCAATCCCAGCAACACATCATGAATCCGTTCGCCAAGTCACTCGTGGTCGCCGTCGCGCTCGTCGCGCTGTCCGCCGGCACCCCTTCAGCCAGCGCGCAAGGGAAAGGCAACTTCGACCCGCAGCAGGTGCAGGAATTCCGCGCCCGGATGCTCGAGCGTATGCGCGAGGCGTTCGACGTGAAGAATGAGGACGAATGGAAGGTCATCGCCGCCCGCATCGAGAAGGTGCAGGAAGCGCAGCGTGATGCCGTTGTGTTCCGCATGAGCGGCTTCGGCGGGTTCGGCGGCCGTGGCGGTCCCGGTGGCGGTGGACCGGGCGGCGGCGGTCAGGGTGGCCAGGGCGGTCGCCCCGGCGGTTTCGGCGGTTTCGGCGGCGAGCCGAATGCCGACGTCGAGGCGCTCCGCAAGGCCATCGAAGACAAGGCCCCTGCTGACGAAATCAAGGGCAAGCTCGCGCGCGTTCGCGACGCCCGGAAGTCGGCCGACTCGAAGGTCGAGAAGGCCCAGGACGACCTCAAGTCCGTGTTGACGACCCGTCAGGAGGCGCAAGCCTACTTGTTCGGCCTCGTGCGCTAATGGCCACGGTCACGGGTGCAACCCGGGAATGAATCCAAGTTCACTACCCGACGCGCAGTCGCAGGAGTTGCTGGAGCGGATGATTGCCGCCCGGCAGCTCTCTGCGTCTGACGCCCTTCTCTTCGCGAAGTCCGGCGCAGGCGGTCCCTCGGCCAGCGAGGAGGCCGTCCTGCGCTGGCTCGCGAACGAATACGGCCTCGCGTTCACTTCGCTCGACGACATCGAGCCCGACAAGCAGGTGCTCTCGCTCTTCCCCGCGCGCCTGCTGCTCAAGGAGGAAATCCTCCCGCTCCGCCGCGCCAACGGCTCCGTCGAGGTCGCCACCAGCCGGCTCTTCGCCACGCAGGGGTTCGACGCCCTCAAGACCGTCACCGGCCTCAAGCTCAAGCCCGTCCTCGCGCCCAGCGAAGTCATCCAGCGCGAGATGAAGAAGCGCCTCGGTGTCGGCGCCGACACGCTCGGCACGCTCGCCGAGGAATCGGGGCTGCAAGTCGTCGAGGACGCGCACGACGACACCGACCTCGACTCCGCGGCCGAGGACGCCTCGATCATCCGCTTCGTCAACCAGTTCCTCCGCGACGCGGTGGAGTTGCGCGCGTCGGACATCCACCTCGAACCGTTCGAGGACGAGCTGCGCATCCGCTACCGCATTGACGGCGTGTTGCAGGAAGTCCCGGTGCCGCCGCAGATCAAGCGCTTCCAGCCCGCCATTGTCTCGCGCGTGAAGATCCTCGCGCACCTGAACATCGCCGAGAAACGCCTGCCGCAGGACGGCCGCATCAAGATTCGCCTCGACGACGCCGAGATTGACATCCGCGTGAGCGTCATCCCGATGCTGCACGGCGAGGCGGTCGTCATGCGCCTCCTTCGGCAAAACTCCACGCTGCGCGGCATGAAGGACCTCGGCATGGACGGCCGCGAGTTCGGCTGCTTCCGCCACGTGCTGCAACTTCCGCACGGCATCATCCTGGTCACAGGCCCGACCGGGTCCGGCAAGACCTCCACGCTTTACACCGCGCTCAACGAGATCAACGACCTCGAACGCAAGATCATCACCATCGAGGATCCCATCGAGTATCAGCTCAAGGGCGTGAACCAGATTCAGGTCAACGAGAAGTCCGGGCTGACGTTCGCGCGCGGATTGCGGTCCATCCTGCGTCACGACCCGGATGTCGTGCTCATCGGCGAAATCCGCGACGCCGAGACTGCCCAGATCGCGGTGCAGGCGTCGCTGACCGGCCACCTTGTTTTCTCCACGCTGCACACCAACGACGCGCCCGGCGCGTGCACGCGGCTCGTGGACATGGGCGTCGAACCCTACCTGGTCGCGTCGTCGCTCGAGGCCGTGCTCGCGCAGCGCCTCGTGCGCGTGCTTTGCAAGCACTGCGCGCAGCCCGACAACTCGCCGACCGCCGCCGCGTTCAAGGCCAAGATTGGCATCCCCGCCAACCACACCATCTACAAGTCCACCGGTTGCCGCGACTGCCGCAACACGGGTTTCCACGGACGCCACGCCATCTTCGAGTGGATGGACAGCAACGATGAAATCCGCCAGCTCATCCTGCAAAACGCCTCGACCGACCAGATTCGAAACGCCGCGCGCCGCGACCAGATGAAGACGCTTGCCGAGGATGGCTGGCGGCTCGTGCGCAACGGGGTGACCACCGTCGAGGAAGTCCTGAGCGTGACGACTGCGAAGGAAATCTCGCGCACCACCGTGGACAGCAAGAGCGATGGCGGGGAGGACGTGAGCCTCGCGAGCATCGCCGTCACGCGACACTGACCATGCCCACTTTTGCCTACAGAGCGCTTGGGAGCGACGGCAAGATCGCCGAGGGCGAGCTTGAAGCCGGCGGGCGCGCCGACGCCTTCAAGCAAATGGAAGGCCGCGGCCTGCGCCCCATCAAGCTCGCCGAGCGCAATGGCGTCACCGCGAAGCCCTCGTCAAAGCCCGCCGCAAAGGAACCGCCGAAACGCGAAGCCGCGAAGTCCCCGGCGAAGGCCGGCGCGGGTCCGGCCGCCGCGCAACCCGCGTTGCCCGTGCAGTTGAACTTCGGCACGGGCACCCGCATCAGCGCGCGCGTCCTCGAGAACTTCACGCGCCTGCTCTCCAACCTGCTCGCCGCCGGCGTGCCGCTCAGCCGCGCGCTGGTTATTTTGCAAAGGGAAGCCGCCAACGATGTCGCCCGCGAGAAGTGGAAGGAAGTGCACGACTACGTGGTGGACGGCATGAGCCTGGCGGACGCGATGGCCAGGTCGCCGGACGTGTTCCCGCGCGTGTATGTGGCGATGGTCGAGGCGGGCGAGACCGGCGGCTTCCTCGACGTGGTGCTTGCGCAGATTGCGGACTTCCAGGGGCGCGAGAAGGAGATGAAAGGCAAGGTGATGACCGCGTTGCTGTATCCGGTGGTCCTCTTCTGTCTCGCGATGGCGGTCGTCGTGTTCCTGCTCGTCTTTTTCATCCCGCGCTTCCAGCTCGTGTTCGCGGGCTTCGGCGCGAAGCTGCCGCTCATCACGCGGATGATTGTTGGCGCGAGCGACTTCATGCGCTCCTACGGGTTGCTCATCCTGCTGGGCGTGCTCATCGGCGGCTACATGCTGCGGAACTGGTTCACCTCCGAGGCCGGCCGCCGCGTGTGGGAAGGGCTCATCCTGCGCGCGCCGATGGTCGGTCCGCTCGTGGCGGAGTTTGCGATGGCGCGCTTCTGCCGGATGCTCGGCACGCTTCTGGGCGCGGGCGTGCCGCTCATCAACGGCCTCAACGTCGCCCGGCGCTCCATCGGCAACCAGATTCTCGTGGACGCGGTGTCCAGCTCGATTGACCGCGTGAAGGAGGGCAAGCAACTCGGGCCGAGCCTCGGCGACTGCCGCACGCTCTTCTCTGGCTCGACCATCGAGATGATTTCCGTCGCGGAAGAGAGCGGCAAGCTGGACGCCGAGCTGGTGCGCATCGCGAACGTGACCGAAGGCGACCTCGACCGCGAGTTGAAGGCTGCCGTCGCGCTGGCCGAACCGCTCATGCTCTTCTTCATCGCCGGGTTCATCGGCACGATCTTCATCGGCATGGTGATTCCCATCTTCAGCTTGCAGGACCACATCAAGTAACTCTCAACCCACAACCGACATGAAAACACGCATCACATCCGAAATCGCAAATCGCAAATCGCAAATCGCAAATCGTCGGCGGCGCGGCTTCACGCTCATCGAGCTGCTGCTCGTGCTCGTCATCCTCGGCGTGCTCGCGGCCATCGTGGTGCCGAAGTTCTCCGGCCGCACGGAGCAGGCGCGCATCACGGCGGCGCAGACGCAGATCGCCACGTTCGGCACCGCGCTCGACGCGTTCGAGGTGGACAACGGTTATTACCCGAAGGGCAAGGATGGCTTGCAGGACCTCGTGTCCGCGCCGCGCGACGCGACGAGCTGGAAGGGGCCGTATCTTGGAGGCAAGGGCGAAATCCCGCTCGACCCGTGGGGCAATCCCTACGTTTACGAGTGCCCCGGCCGCTACAACCAGTCGTCCTACGACATCGTCTCCGCCGGGCCCGATGGCCAGTTGGGCGGCGACGACGACATCGCCAACTACACCACCGGCCGCCGCTGAGCCGTCCGAGCTGTGACGCGAATGAACCTCCGCGCGAGAACCACTGGCGGCCGGCCCGCCTTCACGATGATCGAGTTGATCCTCGTGATGGCGCTGCTTGCCATCGTCGCGGCGCTCGCCTCGCCGTCGCTCTCGAACTTCTTCAAGGGCCGCGCGCTCGATTCGGAAGCGCGCCGGTTCATGACGCTCACGCGCTACGCGCAGAGCCGCGCCGTCACCGAGGGCGTGCCGATGCTGCTGTGGATGGACGCCGAGGAAGGCAGATACGGGCTGACGATGGAGCCGGGTTACTTCGAAGGCTCGGACGACAAGGCCGTGGAATACTCGCTCGCGAAGAATCTCACGCTTGAAATCCCCGCCGGCGCGAACCAGGGGCTCGGGCAGGCGCAGCGCGCCAAGCTCGAAACCGGTGCTGCGCTGCCGCTCATCCGGTTCCAGACCGACGGGTTCATCACACCGAGCAGCCCCGATTATGTGACCATCAAGGAGGGCGGAAGCAACAGCGTCGTCATCGTGCAGGGGCGCAACAAGCTGCACTACGAAATCTCCCTGACCGGCGTGCCGCAGGTCAGCGCGCTTAAGAATCAATGAACACCACGGTTCAAACGGCGGATCACCGCGGGCTCACCTATCTCAAGGGCGCGCTCTTCCTGCTCCCGGCTGCGGTGGCGTGGGGCTTCGCCGCGACATTCCTGTTCCCGAAGATTCTGCAAGTGTGGCAAGACCTCGGCATCGCGGCCTCGAATGTGCCGGCTGCGCGAGTGGCGTGGCTGGTGGGCGGACTCGCGTTTTCCATCCGGCACGCCGGCCTGCTGGTGCTCGCGCTCGTCGGTTGCGTGGCGCTTCTCGAATGGGGTTCAAAACACTGGGCGCAGCATCGCCGCGCGGCGGTCATCGCGCTCGTGTTCGTGCTGAATTTCGCCGTGATTGCCGGGCTGACGCTGATGTGCGTGGCCGCGCTCATTCCGATGCCGTTGCTTGCGCGCACTCCATGAACACCCGCCTTGCCAACCTTGCGACGACGCGCCGCCACACGGCGCGGGGCGGCTTCACGCTTGCCGAGGTGCTCGCCGCGCTGCTGTTCATGGCCATCGTGATTCCCACGGCCATCCAGGGTGTGCGCATCGCCGCGCGCGCGGGCGCGGTGGGAGAGCGCAAGACGACGGCCATCCGCATCGCCGAGCAGGTGCTCAACGACGCCATCGTGACCGGGCAGTTCAACGAGTCCGGCCGCGCCGGAACGGTGAAGGATGGCCCATTCGAGTTTCGCTGGACGCTCAATTCGGAGGGCTGGACCGTGGACAACCTGCGCTACGTCTCCGTCGAGGTGGCGTTCACCGTGCAGGGCGCGGATTACACGGTGACCCTCGGCACGCTGGCGGACGACTCGACGCTCACGTCCACGAGTTCCTCGACGACCACCACCACGACCGGGCGATGAACACGCGCGCCAACCCAGTGATCGAAGCGTCGCACCGCGACACGCGGTGTGCGGCGGCATTCACACTGATGGAGCTGTTGCTGGCCGTGGCGGTGTTCAGCATCGCGCTGGCCGCCATCAGCACGGTGTTCTTCAGCGCGTTCCGGCTGCGAACCAAGACCGTCGAGGCGGTGGAGCGCGGCCTGCCCGTTCACCAAGCCGTGTCCATCATCAAGCGCGACCTCGAGGGCATCGTCATCCCCGGCACGAACCAGATTCTTGGCCCGCTGACAACGAGCCCGCTCAGCGGCAACTCGGCCACGAGCACTGCGATGGAAACGGCGGGCGACGTGCAGTTCTTCACGACGACCGGTTCGATTGACAACCAGTCGCCGTGGGCCGAGGTGCAGCGGGTTTCCTACGTGCTGCAGTTCCCGACCAACACCACCACGCCGGGCCGCGACCTGTTCCGCGTCGTGACGCGCAACATGCTCCCGGTCAACCTCGCGGAGGACGAGACTCAGTTCCTGCTCTCGGGCGTGGAGAACATCTACTACGAGTTTTACGACGGCGTCGCCTGGTCGTCCGAGTGGGATTCGGACAGCGCGACGACCAAGCTGCCCGCCGGACTCAAGATCACGCTCGAGATGGCGCGAGAGACGGGAGAAGTCGCCACGCGCGCGCCGATTGAAATCGTGGTGCCCGTCCTCTTGCGCGCGTCCACCAACACGACCCAATCCACGGGAGGCGGCCAGTGAAGACGCTTCACACCGCGCGAAGCACGCGCCCCGCGACCCGCGGGGAACGCGCGTCGGTGCTCATCATTGTGATGTGGATCGCGTTCGGGCTGGTCACGCTGGCGCTGTATTTCGCGCAGTCCATGACGTTCGAGCTTCGCGCCGCCGACAACCGCGTCGCGACGGTCGAGGCGGGGCAGGCCATCGCCGGCGCGGCGCGCTACATCACCTACGTGCTCGCGAACCAGGAAACCAACGGCTTCCTGCCTGACCCGACGACCTACGAGGCCGAGGAAGTGCCGGTCGGGCAGGCGACGTTCTGGATTCTCGGCCGCGGCGACGCCCAAATCACGCCCGACCAGCCCGCGTTCGGCCTCGTGGACGAAGCTTCGAAGCTGAACATCAACACCGCCACGGTCGCCATGCTCGAGGCCCTGCCGAAGACCACGGCCGAGCTGTCCGCGGCCATCGTGGACTGGCGCGACTCGGACAGCTCGGTCACCGACGGCGGCGCGGAGGACGAGACCTACAGCCGGCTCAACCCCGCGTATCGCTGCAAGAACGCGCCCTTCGAGACGGTGGACGAACTGCGTCTCGTGCACGGCGCGACGCTGGACATCCTCTTTGACGAGGATGTGAACCGCAACGGCGTGCTCGACCCGAACGAGAACGACGGTGACAAGACGCTGCCCGCCGACGATCGCAACGGCACGCTCAATCCCGGCTTGCTTGAATACCTGACCGTTCACACGCGCGAACCCAACACGCGGCCGGACGGCAGCGAGCGCATCAACGTCTCCGGCGGGCAGGGTGGGCAGCAATTGCGCCAGCTTCTCGAGGAAACCTTCGGCCGGGACCGCGCCAACCAGATCATCCCGCGCGTGAGCGGCCGGGGCGCGAATTACGGCAGCTTGATCGAGTTCTTCACCATCAGCGACATGACGGCCGACGAGTTCGGGCAGGTGCACACGGCGCTCACGACCACGAACGCGCAGTTCATCGAGGGCCGCATCAATGTCAACACCGCCAGCGAGGCCGTGCTCAAGTGCATTCCCGGCATCGGCGCGGACAACGCGGGCTCGCTCGTGAGCTACCGGCAGGCGAATCCCTCGCGCCTCACGTCCGTCGCGTGGATCACCGAGGTGCTTGCCCGCGAGGACGCCGTGCGCGCGGGGCCGTATGTGACCGTGCAAAGCTACCAGTTCAGCGCGGACATCGTGGCGCTCGGGCATCACGGCCGCGGCTACCAGCGCGTGAAGTTTGTCTTCGACACCAGCGAGGGCACGCCGCGCATCATTTACCGGCAGGACTTGACGCACCTCGGCTGGGCGCTCGGGTCGGCCATCCGCGAACAGGCGCGGCTGGCGCGTGAACTCCGGTGACCGCAAACGTCCATGAACTTGAAAATGGTTGCACGCCGTCGGGCCGCTGGCACACGCCCTGCGTTGCCGGACTCCGAATTGCTGGCGCGGGCACGCTGACATGAAATTGATTTCCAAAGACCGCACGCCGACGACGCTGCTCGGGCTCACGCTCGACGGGAGCCGGCTCGAGGCGGTGGTGTTGCGCCGCACGAACGGCAGCGTCGCGGTGCAAAAGTCCGCCTCCGCCACGCTCACCCTCGACCTGTTCACCAACGAGGCGGAGCTGGTCGGCCGCGAAATCCGCAACGCGCTCGACGCCGCGCGCATCAAGGAACGCCGCTGCGTCGTGAGCCTGCCCGCGTCGTGGGCACTGTCGCTGCAGACCACGCTGCCCGAACTGCCCGACGCCGACGTGGCGGGCTTCCTTGAAATCGAGGCCGAGCGCGGCTTCCCGCGCGGCACGGACGAACTGCAGGTCTGCGCCTCGCGCTTCACTGCGCCCAGCGGGACACGGCTTGCCACGCAACTGGCGGTGACCCGCGAGCAACTGGCGCGGCTCGAGAGCGTGCTCGAGGCGGCGGGCCTCAAACCGCACGGATTCTCCTTCGGCCTGCTCGCGCTTCCGGGCGCGATGCCGAGTGGTTCGCGCGGTGTCGTCGCGGCCATCGTGGGGGAAGGTTCCGTGGATGTGCTCGTGTCCAGCGGCGGCGGCGTGGTCGCGCTGCGCTCGCTCGAGGGCGCGTTCGAGGGCGAGAGCGGCGAGAAGCGCCTGCAGACCGACCTCGTCGCGCGCGAACTGCGCATCACGCTCGGGCAACTCGCGCCGGACATCCGCGCGAACGTCGCCGAGATGAAGATTTTCGGGCCCGGCCGCCACGCGGAGCAGTTGATGATCGAGATGCGCCCGCGCGCGGCCGGCATGGGCCTGCTTGTCGAGCACGTGCCGATGTTCGCCGCGGATGCAGCCGGCCTGAAACCGCCGGCCAACACACCGGTGACGCCCTGGTTCGCGCTGGCCGCGCATTATCTCGCGGCGCGCAACGGGTTCGAGTTCCTGCCGCCGAAGCCCTCGATGTGGGCGCAGCTCACCGAGCGCTACTCCTCGAGGCGCCTCGCGTGGGTGGGCGCGACCGCGGGCGCGGCAGCCGCGACGGTCATCGGCCTCTTCGCGTGGCAACAGGTCACCCTCACGCGCCTGAACGCGCAGTGGGATGCGATGAAGAAGCCCCACGGCGAACTCGACAATTTGCAGAAGCAGGTCCGCAAGTTCCGCCCGTGGTTCGACGAGTCGCACACGAGCCTGAGCATCCTGCGGCGCGTGACCGAGTCCTTCCCCGAAGATGGCTCGGTGGCGGCGAAGTCGTTCGAGATCCGCAACCCGGCGAACATGGCCTTTGCGAACGTTTCGTGCACCGGAACCGCGCGCGACAACCCATCGCTGCTCAAGGCGCTGGACCAGTTGCGCGCCGCGGACGACGTCTCGGCCATCAAGGTCGAGGTGATGAAGGGCAAGTCGCCGATGCAGTTCACGTTCAACTTTCACTGGGGCCAGAAACGGAAGAATGAAAACTGACCTCCAACGCCGCCAACAGCGTCTCGCGATCCTCGCCATCGCCATCGTGGCGATCTTCGCTGGCGACAAGGTCGTGTTGCAACCCGCGATGAAGGCGTGGAACAGCCGGCAGGCCACCATCGCGCAGCGGCAGAAGCAGGTCGCCGCGGGCACCGCGCTGCTCGATCGCGACCGGGCCATCCGCGACCGCTGGAACACCATGCGCAAGGGCACGCTGCCGAGCGACCCCTCCGCCGCCGAGCAGCAGGTCCTGAGCGGCTTCGACAAGTGGTCCCGCGACGCGCGCATCACCGTCAGCTCAATCAAGCCCCAATGGAAGCGCGGCAGCAGCGACGACCATTCGCTCCTTGAATGCCGCGTGGACGCCGCGGGCAGCCTGTCGGCCCTCACGCGCTTCATCTACGAAATGGAGCAGGATCCGATGGCGTTGAAGGTCGAGGCGATCGAGTTGAGCACGCGGGACAATAGGGGCGCGCAGCTCGCGCTCGGCCTGCTCGTCAGCGGCCTGCGCCTCGCGCCGCTCGAATCCAAATGAATCGTCGCCATTTTCCCAAACCCGGTGTTAAACTCACCATGAACATGAAGAGGACAATCGCAACCGCACTCGCCGCCATGCTGGCCGCGCAGGTGGCCGCGCGCGCGCAGGGATCCACGACGCCCGCCAAGCCCGCGCCTGCTGTGGCGCCCACTGCGCCCGCGGCACTTCCGGTTCAACCCGCGTCGCCGCCTGCCGTGACCGTTGAGAAGGCGGCGATTTCATCCACGCCGGAGAAATCCGTGGCAGCACCCGCATCGCAAGGCCGCGGTTCACGCGACCGCGGGCCCAAGCCGGGTTCCGGAACGAGTTCGACCGGTTCGAAGTCCAGCTCGAACAAGTCCGGTTCGCCTGCCGACAAGTCGGGCGCAGCCGTGGCCTTGAAGGGTTTCGACGCCTTCCGGCCCATCGCGGATAAGAACATCTTCAATCCGAATCGTTACAGCCGCCCGAAGCAGGAGGAGGAACGCCGCCCGCCGCCCAAGGTCGAGTCCTTCGCGCTCGTGGGCACGATGAGCTTTGAGAAGGGCAGCTTTGCGTTCTTCGAAAGCGACAATTCGGCCTATCGCAAGACGGCCAAGCCCGGCGACGACATTGCCGGACACAAGCTCAAGGAAGTCGGTCCGAGCGAGGTCAAGCTGACGAAGGACGAGAAGGAAACCGAATTGAAGGTGGGCGACCAGCTCAAGCGCGAGGACGACGGCCCGTGGCTCGCCAGCATGCGGCCCCTGCCCGAGGAACCCTATCGCAGCCCCTACTTGTCGTCGGGCGGCGGCTCTTCATCCGGCGGCGGATTCGGCGGCGGCGACCTCAGCGACATCATCCGCCGCATGATGGAAGCCCGCATGCAGGGCAGCGGTGGTTTCGACCGCAGTCGGTTTGGAGGGAGCAGTTTCGACCGGGGAGGGTTTGACCGCAGCCGTTTCGGCGGCGGCGGTTCGGACCGGGGCAGCGACCCGCGACGCGGTGGTGGCAGCAGTGAAAGCCCGGCCGAATCCGCGCAGCGCCGCATCCGTGAGCAGGACCGCGACAACGATGGCCGGGTTTCCTTGCAGGAAGCCGACCGGGGACTCCGCGACCGGTTTCGCGAGATTGACAGGAATGGAGATGGCTTTGTGGACTCCAGCGAATACACGGCCTACTACACGGAGCGCATGAGTGGCGGTCCGAGCGGAGGCAATTCTCTTGGCTCTGCCGGCGGCGTTACGTCGTCGCCGTCCATCCCCGCGCCCGTGCCGCGCGTGGACACCACGCCTCCGGCCAACGCGGATGACATTTTGAAGCGCCTCATGGAGCAGCGCCAGAAGGAGAACAACAAATGAAAACCTCATCGCTCAAGCTCGTCCCGGCCGCCATCGCATTGTCCATCGCCGGCCTTGCCGCAGCGCAGCAATCGCCTCCCGCAGCGCCGGCTGCGCCCGCCGTTCCCGCCACGCCGCAGCCGCCTGCGGGCAAGGACGCGCGCAACCCATTCGCCGCCGCGCAGGCGTCAAAGGCCGCCCCCGCCAAGGCTGGCGAGGAGGCCACGCTGCGCCTCAACTTCCGCAACGCGCAACTCGACTCGATTCTGACCTATCTGAGCGAGGCCGCCGGCTACACCATCGTCCTGGAGACGCAAGTGCGCGGCACGGTGGACGTGTGGAGCAACCATCCCGTCACCAAGGCCGAGGCGCTCGACTTGCTCAACCAGGTGCTCAAGAAAAACGGCTACGCCGCCATCGTGGACGGCAAGAAGCTCACGGTGAAACGCTTCGACGACGCCAAGTTCGACGACATCCCCATCGTCAGCGGCAACGACCCGAAGGACATTCCCAAGAACGACGAAATCGTCACGCAAGTCATCCCGCTCAAGTTCGTCGGCGCGGCGCAAATCCTCCGTGACCTCGCGCCCATCCTGCCGTCGAACCAGACCGTCACCGCCAACGACGGGGCCAACTCCATCGTCATCACGGACACGCGCCGGAACATCCGCCGGTTGACCGAGCTGGTGCAGGCGCTTGACCTCTCGCAGACGGGCAACACGGGAATCAAAGTGTTCGCTCTCCGTTACGGTGACGCCAAGGCGCTCGCGACGGTGATTCGCGACCTGTTCACGCCCGACACGCGCGGGCAGCAGGGCGGGTTCGGCGGGTTCGGCGGAGGCGGGACGGGCGGTCGCGGCGGCGGGCCCGGTGGGTTTGGTGGATTCGGCGGCGGTGGCCTCGGCGGGCTTGGCGTGTTTGGCGGCGGCGGGCCCGGCGGCTTCGGTGGGTTCGGCGGCGGCACCACGGGAGGATTCGGCACGCGCGGGGGCAGTCGCACCGGTGGCGGGCCGGTTTCCAATGCACGCGTTGTGGCCGTGGCGGACGAGTTGAGCAACGCCGTCATCATCAATGCGCCAGAACATCTCATGGGCACGATCGAAGACCTCATCAAGCAGCTCGACACCGCCACGCAGGACATCACCGAACTGCGCGTGTTCAACCTCAAGAACTCCGACCCGACGGAAATGGCGACGCTGCTCACATCGCTCTTCCCTGACCCGACGCGCTCCGGCAACACCGACCGGACGCGCGGGTTCACGTTTGGCGGCGGCGGGCCCGGTGGTTTCTTCGGTGGTGGTCGCGGCCCGGGCGGCGGCGTTGGCCCCGGCGGCGGCACGCGAACCTCGACTTCGGCCTCGGACAGCGACCGGATGCGCAAGCAAACGCGCGTCACCGCCGTGCCCGATGCGCGCACCTCGTCCGTGATCGTCACGGCTTCCAAGGACATGATGGAACAGATCGCCGACATGGTGCTGCAACTTGACGCCAGCCCCGCGCGCAAGCAGAAGGTCTTCACCTACTCGCTCGAGAATGCGGATGTGACCACAGTGCAGCAGGTGCTCAACGGCCTCTTTCAGGGCCAGAACACGCGCTCGGCCTCGGCCAACCAGCGCATCACCGACCCGCTCCAAAGCCGGGCGCAGAACGCCGCGCAACAACAGGGCTCGTCCCAGAACAGCGGCTTCGGCGGGAGCGGCTTCGGCGGCGGAGGGCAGGGCGGCTTTGGCGGCAGCGGCGGATTCCGTTGATCCAGCTGCGCGACCGATCCAATGACTTGGCGACCCAACTCAATTCCAAACACACCATGAAGAATCTCTCCTTCGCACCACGCAGCGCGGCCGCGCTCTGCCTGATCGCCGTGCTTGCGCTTGCCTCGCCGGACGTCTTCGCCCAGCAACGACCTGGCGGCGGCGGATTTGGCGGAAGCGGCTTCGGTGGCGGTGGGTTCGGTGGCTTCGGCGGTTTTGGCGGCGGCGGTGGTGGCGGTGGACGGCAGACCGGCACTTACCCGAGCAACACGCGAGTCGGTGAAGCGCTCATCACGTTCGACCCGGAGACGCGCCAGATCATCGTCATCACCGATGACGAAACCAACGAGCACGTGAAGACCGTCCTCAAGTCGCTCGACCGTCCCAAGCCGCAGGCGCTCATCCGCGTCGTGTTTGTCGAAGTGACCTACACCGACGACTTGAACCTCGGCGTGCAGGGCAAGCTCAAGCATGACATCAACAACACGCAGGGCGGCGAGATCTTCAGCCTCCTCGGTGTCCCCGGCGGCGTCGGCACGGACCGCGGGCTCTTCTACAAAATCCTGCCCGTGGGCGCGAACGTCGAGCTGACGGTCAACGCGCTGAGCCAGCTCGCGAAGACCGAGGTGCTCTCGCGCCCGACCATCCTCGCGCGCAACAACCAGCAGGCCACCATCGTCGTCGGCCAGGAGTATCCCTTCATCACCAACACGCGCTTTGACCAGAACGGCGGCCAGATCAACACCGTGCAGTATCAGGACATCGGCATCATCCTGCGCGTCACGCCGTTCATCAGTTCCGAGGGTCTCATCGAGATGATCGTCTCGCCCGAAATCTCGAAGGTCAGCGCGCAGACCATTCCCATCTCCACCAACGTCGTCGTCAACGCCATTGACAAGATCTCCGCCGACACCGTGGTCGTCACCGAGAGCGGCAAGACCGTCGTCATCGGCGGCCTCATCAAGACCGACAAGCGCGACACCAAGACCAAGGTGCCGCTGCTCGGCGACATCCCGCTCATCGGCGCCGCGTTCAGCCGCAAGGAAAAGCGCGACGTGAAGACCGAACTGCTGATTTTCCTCACGCCCGAGGTCGTCCACAAACCCGGCGACCTGCTCGAGGCCAGCACGCGCGAGGCGGGCAGGCTCGACCTCCCGCGAAAGGCCTTCAGTGAGCAGGAACTCAACCAGGTCCTCGACAACACGGTTCCACCACCGAACGGCGCGTCAAAACCGCCCGCCAATGGCGCCAAGCGCACCGTCGAGCAGCCACAGTCCTCGACTTCGGCTGCGCCACCCAAGCCACGCAGCGTTTCGCCGTCGCTCCCGGGCCGCAAGTGACGAGCCGCGCCCGCGCGCGGCCCTCCCCTCGTGAACCGACGCAGCCTTCTCGTCTACCTGTCGCTGTGCGTCGCGTGGTCCATGGTGCTTGGATGGCAGGTCGTCGAGCATCGGCGCGTCGGTGAAACCGCGCGCGAGCTCCTCCGCCACCGCGGGCGCGACATCACCAGCACGCTCGGCCTCGTTGTCCGCTCGCAGCGGCGCTTCGGCGGCATCGTTTCCCGCGAGCGAATGGAGTCCGCGCTTTCCGCGCTCATTCGACCCGAGGAAGTCAGCTCCGTCGCGTTGCTCAGCGCCGCGGGCGAAGTTGTCGCCGCTGCAGGCGCGCCCATTGATGTCAAGCCCACGGGCACATTCCGTCCCGGCGAGGTCTGGAGCGGACCGGCGGTCACGCTGATGAATCTCGTGGACCTCGGCACCAACGTGATGGCCGACCTTGAAGGCGGCCCGCCACCGCCGCCCATCATCATGCCGCGCGAGGCGATGCTGATGGCCTTCGAAACTAACCGTCCCTCCGCGAATCGCCCGCCACCCAACCGTCCCCCGCGCGAGCGCCCGCCGCGGCCGGATGTGACCGAGGCGACCAACGGCTTGCCCGCCGTCTTCCCCGGCGATGCGCAAGCCGCGCAGACCAACGCCCCCTCCGGACCGCGCGGACCGCGGCCCGGTCCCGGTTCCGGTCCCGGCCGTGGCCCGTTCGTGCGGCCCAATTGGATGAATCCGGATGAGTATCAATCGCTCATCACCAAGCAGGGCGTGCACAGCTTTCTCATCGTCATCTCGACCGCTGGCATGCTCACGACGACCACGCAGGACTTGTGGGGGCGCGCGCTCGTGGTCGCGCTCGCGACGGTCGCCGCGGCGGGCATGGCGTTCGGCTGGCGCAACCTCGTCAAGGCCTCCGACCTGCAAATCCGGCTCATCAAGGCCAGCGAGATGAACACGCACTTGAAGGAACTCAACCTCGCCGCCGCCGGCCTCGCGCACGAGACGCGTAACCCTCTCAACATCATCCGCGGCCTCGCCCAGCTCATCTCGCATGAACCCTCAGCGCCGCCCGACATCCGCCAGCGCTCGCGCGCCATCCTCGACGAGGCCGACCGTGTTGCCGCGCAACTGAACGAATTCATCAACTACTCGCGCCCGCGCGAAATCCGCCGAGCGCCGGTCGCGGTGGGGCGCGTCGCCGCCGAGGTCGCCCGCGCCCTCACCGTGGACGCCGAGGAGAAGTGCGTGCAGATCATCGTTCCCGACGAGGGCATCGTGGTCGAGGCGGATGAGCCGTTGTTCCGGCAGGCGCTCTTCAACCTGCTCCTCAATGCCATCCAGGCCGTGGAGGCGAAGGGGCGGATTGGAGTCCGCGTGCGCCGCACCAACGGCGAGGTTGAGATCGACGTGCTCGACAACGGGCCCGGCGTGCCGCTGGAGAATCGCGCGGAGATTTTCAAGCCCTACTTCACCACGCAGAAAACGGGCACCGGGCTCGGGCTGGCGGTCGTGCAGCAAATCGTCGCCGCCCACGGCTGGAGCATCGCCTGCCTTGCCAACGAGCCGCGCGGCGCGCTCTTCCGCGTTTCTCACGTCAAGGCCCTGAACAAGGCCTGACGCATTTCCGCATTCCGTCCCGCACGCTTCGAGTCCACACTCCGCGCGTGTCCGCAGGACGCGGATTCTGCAAGCTCGAAACCCGGAACCTGAAACTCGAATTTCCCCGCCGCGCAACCGCCGCGCCCTTTCAGTGTTGCCACTCTTGCCGACGATGACTTCCCCCGCCGCCATCGCATCCATCCTCATCGTGGACGACGATGACGGACAGCGCAGCCTGATCGAGACGTTCCTTCGCGGACGCGGGTTCGCCACGCGCACAGCGTCCTCCGGCGAGGAGGCGTTGAGGGCGCTCGCCGGCTCGCCGGTTGCGATGATGATCTCCGATGTGCGCATGCCCGGCATGTCCGGCTTGGAAACGCTCCGCCGCGCGCGCCGGTTGCACGCAACGCTGCCGGTGCTGCTCGTCACCGCCTACGCGGACATTCGCGAGGCGGTGGGCGCGATGCGCGACGGCGCGGTCAATTACCTCGCCAAGCCCATTGACCTCGACGAACTCCTCGCCTCCGTCCAGCACGCAACGGGCTTGCGCGCCGCGGCGGCATCGGCGCCCGAGGACGGCTTGCGGTTGCCGACGGACGTCGTCGCCGCGAGCCCGCTCACGCGCGCCGTGTTCCGCGACGCCGCGCTCGTCGCGCCGTCGGACAGCCGCGTGCTCATCACCGGCGAGAGCGGCGTGGGCAAGGAAGTGCTCGCCGACGTGCTCCACGCGTGGAGCGCGCGCGCGAAAGGGCCGCTGGTGAAGGTCAACTGCGCGGCGATTCCCGAGACGCTTCTGGAAAGCGAGCTGTTCGGCCACGAGAAGGGCGCGTTCACCGGCGCGACTGCGCAGCGCACGGGGCACTTCGAGGAGGCCTGCGGCGGCGCCATCTTCCTCGACGAAGTCAGCGAGATGTCGCCGCAGTTGCAGGCCAAGCTGCTGCGCGTCACGCAGGACGGCCACTTCCGCCGCGTCGGCTCTGGCAAGGAACTCCGCACCGACGCGCGCATCCTCGCGGCGACGAACCGCAACCTCGAGACGCTCATCGGCGAGGGGAGATTCCGCGAAGACCTCTTCTACCGGCTCAATGTGGTCGAGATCAACGTGCCGCCCTTGCGCGAACGCCGCGAGGACATCCTGCCGCTGGCGGCGCATTTTCTCGCCGGGTTCGGCTCCGACAAATCGCGCATCTCGGCTGCGCTCGCCGAGGTGCTCGAGCGCTACCCGTGGCCCGGCAACGTCCGCGAGTTGCGCAATGCCATGGAGCGCGCGGCGCTGCTCGCCCGTGGTGACATCGTCCTGCCGGAGCACCTGGCCGCGCGCGTGCGCGGCAACGGAGCGACAAGACCCGCCGCGCCGCCCGTGGACGCGCAGCGCCTCGATGAAATCGAGCGCGACGCCATCCTGCAGGCGTTGCGGCGGCACCAGTTCAATCGCACCGAGACGGCCAAGGCGCTCGACATCAGCCGCCGCGCGCTTACTTACAAGTTGCAACGTCTCCGCGAGCAGGGGTTCACGGTGGACCCGCCCGGCGGTGGGAGCGTGGCCTGACGTTGCGTCCCCGCGTCGCGCCTCGGGATTGCGGGTTGAATTCGGGCGGGTCGCGTCTTAGCTTCGCGTCGCATGCTTGCGGACCGCCATTACATGCGCGAGGGGAGCCGGGGGACGCCGTGGTCCACGACGACCAAGCTCATCATCGGCCTCGTGGTCGTGTTCGCCCTGCAGTGTATCCACGACGTCCATTTCCGGTCGGCTATCGAGGCGCAGCTCGCCCTCACACGCGGAGTGTTCACCTCCGGGATGGTGTGGCAGTTGTTCACGTTCCAGCTTCTGCACGCGGATGAACTCCACATCATCCTGAACCTGCTGTGCCTCTGGTTTCTCGGCCGTTACGTCGAGCACATCCTCGGCACGAAGCGGTTCCTTGTCGCCTTCTTCGGCACGGGCGTTGTCGGTGGACTCTTGCAAGGCGCGCTGATGACGGCGTTTCCTTCCAGCTACGGGCTCTATGTGGTCGGAGCCTCGGCAGGCGTGTGCGGTCTGCTTGCCATCTTCGCGATGCTGCATCGCGACGCGGACATCCGTCTGTTCTTCGTCCTGCCGATTTCGGCGATGGCGCTCGTGTATATCCAGGGCGGCATTGACCTCTTCTTCACGCTCGTGCCGTCACCGCGGTCCAACGTCGCCCATCCGGCGCACCTCGGCGGGTTGCTGGCGGGAGTGGCCTTCGTGCGGCTCGGCTGGCATCGCGATTTCCAGCCGCTGCCATGGGAAGGCGCGTGGGAGCGGCTGCGCGGGGCGCTTCGCAGCCGCGGCTCGCGTCCGTCGCCTCGAAGGGCGGCGGATTCGCCGCCAGCGGACGACATCCCCGTCGAGGAACTCACGACCGATTTCATCAGCAGCGAAGTGGACCCCATCCTTGACAAGATTTCCGCGCACGGCATCCACAGCCTGACGGAGCGCGAGAAGACGATTCTCGACGCCGCGCGCGAGAGGATGTCGCGCCGTTAGCAGCCTGCCGGCACTGCTGTTCCGCCCGCATGACACACACCGCCATCAGCGCTTTTCTCGGGCTCTGCGCCGCAGTGGCCTTGGCGCGGGCCGTTCGTCCGACTGCCGCGCCCAAACCGGAGCCGCGCACAGCGTGGCTCGCTTCGCTCGCCCGCGACCCGGAGATGAAGTCGCTGCTCGATGCGGAAATCCGCAAGCTCGGTGGCGAACCCGGCTCGGTGTTCGCCGGCAAGTCCGCTGCCGACCCGAAGCAGGACGTGAAGGACGCGTTCCATCAGTCCGTCGTCGTCTCGCCGCGCGAACCCGTGGCAACCGTGGACGGCAAGGACGTCGCGAACCTCGTCTGCTACCACGTCTATGTCCGCAACCTCGGCGACTCGCACACGAACAACTACGTGGACATCCTTGCCGGCCGCGAAGGTCCGAACTACTCCGCCGTCGCGCTGCTCGAACTGCCGAGGACGGAGAAGCCCGAGCCGTGGCTCGTCGAGGCGCGCTACGATTCCAGCGGCGAGGAAGGCGGCCGGACGCATCTCGCGCTCGGTCACAAGGTCATCCCAAGTGCGGAGCACACAGACGACTCCGGACGCACCGCGTTCATTCTCGTGCCGGGCGGGAAGTTCTTCGTGGAGCTCACTCGCCCGCAAGCGGACGCGAAGAAGCCGGTGCGGCGGTTCTGGTATTTCAGGCTTATGAAACTCTGACTGGCGCGAATCCAGGCGCGTCTTTTGGCTGGCGCAAACGCGCAGGCGTGCAATCATCCTCACCATGAAAGCCACTCGTTCGTTCGCTCTTGCCACAGCGATGCTCTTCGCCCTTGCCGTGACGCCGCTTTTGGCCGCCGACAAGAAGGACGACAAGAAAGCCAAGCCCATCCCGTATCCGCTCAAGACTTGCCTCGTGCAGGACGACAAGCTTGACGAGAAGCCGTTCGTGTTCACCTACCAGAACCGCGAGATCAAGCTCTGCTGCGACGGCTGCAAGGATGACTTCGACAAGAATCCCGCCAAGTTCATCAAGAAGCTCGAGGAGGCCGAGAAGAAGCTGAAGAAGTGACCGTCGCGCCCGCGACGTTTGGCGAACGGGAGTTTTCGATGCAGATGCAAACGACTTGCAAAAAGGTGTTGCCACGGAACGCGCGGCATGTTCAAGTCCGCCGCACGTGAACCACATCCGCCCCATCACCGCTCTGAAAGCCTGGGCACGACCTGCCTGCGCTGCGGTTCTTGTGGTGACGATGATCTGGCTGGTCGCGCACGGTTCCGTGGCTCCGTTGCACGCGTCCAGTCACGAGGATGGCGGCTCGCACGATTGCGCGCTGTGCCTCTTCGCGAAGGGGCAGATGCTCGCCGCGGATGTGCCGCCCGCCGCGGAATGCGCCGCCCAGCCGTTGCTTGCCACGGCGCTCACCGCCTTCATCCGTCCGATTTCCTCCATTGACCTCCGGCTCGCACCGAGCCGCGCCCCGCCCGTTTCCTCCCGCACCTCGCTCGTGTAGTTCGTTGCAGTGGGTGAACTGGCTTCCCGGCGTGGAAGCCTCGTGCGGAAGGAACCATGAAGCTGAAAAACCTATTGGGGTGGTCGTCTGCCCTTTGCCTGAGCGCGATGCCGCTTCAGGCCCAGACGGCGCAGGAAGTCGAGCTGCTGCGCAAACAGCTCAAGGAATTGCAGGACAATTTCGCAAAACAACAGGAACTCCAGCGCCAGCAAATCGAGGCGCTGCGGCAGAAAGTCGAATCGCTCGAACGCTCAAAACCCACCGCGCCTGCCACGACGGCGGCTCCGCCCGCGGGCGCACCTGCGGCCGGTGTCGGTGCGAAACCGTGGTCGCCATCGGACCCCATCCGCCTCGGCTCCGGACGAGCGTATGCGGACGTGGCGTTCGACGCGCTCTTCGCCGTCGGCGGTTCGACGGCGCGGGACATCGAGGGCGGCACTCAACTCGGCGCCCATGATCCAAACCAGCGCGGCTTCACGGTGCAAAACCTGGAGCTGACGCTTTCGGGCGCGGTGGATCCTTACTTCCGGGGACAGGCGGCGATCATTTACCAAATCAACTCCGCGGGTGAATCCATCTTCGAGGTTGAGGAAGCGTTCGCGGAGTCGCAGGCGCTTCCCGGCGGGCTTCAGCTCCGCGCCGGGCAGTTCTTCACGGAGTTTGGCCGGCACAACCCGACGCACCCGCACGCGTGGAGTTTCGTGGACCAGCCGCTGGTCAACGGCCGGATGTTCGGTGGCGACGGGATGCGCAATCCCGGCGCGCGCCTCTCGTGGCTCGTGCCTGCGCCATTCTACCTCGAAGCGTTCCTCACCGTGCAGGACAGCCACGGCGAAACGGCGAACAGCTTCCGCAGCGACCACGAGGGCGAGGCGTTCCTCGGGCGCGTCAACACCGTGGGCCGGGTGCGCTCGCCCGGCGACCTGCTCTTCACGCCGCGCCTCGCCACGAGTTTCGAGCTTGGCGACACGCAGACGTTGCTGCTCGGCGCGTCGGCGGCGCTCGGTCCGAACGCGAGCGGCCCGGACACGGACACGCGCATCTTCGGATTCGATGTCACATGGAAATGGCGGCCCGTGAATCACCACGGCGGCTTCCCCTTCGTCTCGTGGACGACCGAGGCGATGTGGCGCCGCTACGACGCGGCGGCGTTTGACTGGGACTTGAACGGCGACGGCGTTTTTACCCCCGGCACCGACGAGCGCGATGGCAATGGCGACGGCATCGCCGACGTGTATCCGCGCGAGGCGTTGAAAGACCACGGCCTCTACTCGCAGCTCGCGTGGGGATTCCGGAAGAACTGGGTCGCGGCGTTTCGCAGCGATTGGGTCAGCAGCCGACGCGCCGTTTATGAGCGCGTGTTCCTCGGCCCCGACGCGCAGCGCGACACGCGCTGGCGGCTCTCGCCCAACCTCACGTGGTTCCCGAGCGAGTTCTCGAAGGTCCGGCTCCAATACAACTACGACGACCGGAAAAACATCGGCGTGGATCATTCGCTCTGGCTGCAGTTTGAGTTCAGCCTCGGCGCGCATCCGGCGCACAAGTTCTAGCAATTTGCCGGCGGGCTGGGTGCCTCCTGTCCACGGAGGGGGCCTGTCCTGCCTCTACCCCCTGGTCCGCCGGCTTCCCACTTCTTAAATGAACTGATTATGAAACCTATCAAAGTGCATTGGCTCGACTGGCTTGACCGGTTGGGTGCCTTTCTTTCCGGCGCGTGTGCCGCGCATTGCATTTGCATGCCCGTGTTGCTGGCAATCCTGCCTTCGTGGGGCGTTGCGATTCTCGCTGGCCCCTGGGTCGAACGCGGTGCCGTTGTCGTCATGGTGGTGCTGGCGGCGGCCTGTTTATGGGCCGGATGTCGCCGGCACGGGCGCTGGGCGCTGTTCGCTTTGTTCGGCACCGGCGTCGCGATAGTTGCAGGCTTGATCATCACCCGTGAGGGACGTGGAGGCGATGTCGAGATCAGCCACGGAACCGAAGCGTTCGCGATGGCGGTTGGCGGATTGCTCATCGCCACGAGCCACGTGCTCAATCTCCGTTTGCGACGCGGCTGCCGGTGGGCCGAGTGTCGCGATGACCGCAAGCCTCGGACGACTCAACACTCTTGAAAACCCAACCCCATCTGTCCGAACAATCGCCACCCTCAAGCTCATGAACGTTACGTTTCCAACCCTCGCCGTGTGTCTGTTGGGCCCGCTGTTCGCGGCGAGCGCACCCGCGAAGCTCAACATCGTCTCCACCACGCCGGACTTCGGCGCGCTCGCCCGCGAGGTCGGCGGCGACCGCGTGGACGTGACGACGCTCGCCAAGCCCACCGAGGACCCGCACTTCGTGGACGCCAAGCCGAGCTTCGTCGTGAAGCTCAACCGCGCGGATGCGTTGCTCGAGGGTGGGGCCGAACTCGAAACGGGCTGGCTGCCGCCGTTGCTCGAGGGCGCTCGCAACGCGAGGCTCGCCGCCGGCAAGCCCGGCCTCATTCGTTGCAGCGACGGCGTGACCATGCTCGAGATTCCGAAGGACCTCGACCGCTCCAAGGGCGACCTTCACGGCGCGGGCAACCCGCACTTCATGACGGACCCGCTCAACGGTCGCGCCCTTGCGGCGCGGCTGGCGGAGTCGTTCGCGCAACTCGACCCTGCGGGCGCCGAGGTGTTTCGGGCGAACGTCCGCAGGTTTCAGGAGCGCCTCGACGAGCGCCTCGGCGTCTGGCAAAAACAACTCGCGCCGCACAAGGGCCGGCCCGTCGTGTCGTATCACAACTCGTGGCTTTACTTCGCGAGGCGCTTTGACCTGAAAATGGACCTGTTCCTCGAGCCCAAGCCCGGCATCCCGCCATCACCTGCGCACCTCGCGGATGTCGTGGCCAGGATGAAGCAGAGCGGCACGAAGGTCATCGTGGTCGAACCGTTCCTCAATCGGCGCACCGCCGACAACGTCGCGGGGCTGGCGGGCGCGACCGTGGTGGTGTTCCCGCACTTCCCCGGTGGCGCGCGCGGAGTCGGGGATGGCTACATCGAGTGGATGGACCACCTTGTCGGTTCGCTTGCCAAGGCGCTGGATTCCACGCGTTGACCTGCATGGACGTCGTCCTCGACCTGCTCAAGTGGCCGCTGCTCGCGTGCACGGTGCTGCCGGTGCTGCTCGTTTACTTCGGGCTGCACGTCGTGCGGCGCGAGATCATCTTCGTGGACCTCGCGCTGGCGCAGGTCGCCACGCTGGGCATTTGCCTGTGCGTGATGCTCGGCCACGATGCCCGCGAACCCCACACGTGGTTGTGGTCGGCGGGCTTCACGGTCGCCGGGGCGCTGCTCTTCACACTCACGCGCGCGGACGGGCCGCAACGCGTGCCGCAGGAAGCGCTCATCGGCATCGTCTATGTCGTCGCCGCCGCCGCCAGCATCCTGCTGCTGAGCCGCTCCTCCGCAGGCAAGGAAGAGTTGCAAGCCATCCTCGTCGGCGATGTCGTGAACGTGAAGTGGGACCAGGTGTGGAAAGCGGGCGCGCTCTACGCGGTGGTCGCTGTCGTCCACGCCTTGTGTCGGAGGCAGTTCTTCCTGCTGTCGTTCGAACCCGCGCGCGCGAAGGCCGAGGGGCTGAACGTGCGCGCGTGGGATTTCCTGTTCTACGCGCTGTTCGGGCTCGTGGTGACGAGCTTCGTGGAAATCGGCGGTGTGCTGCTCGTGTTCAGCTTCCTCATCGTGCCCGCGGTCTGCGCAAACCTCCTGGCGCGCTCATTCACCGCGATGCTCCTCACGGGCTGGGCTGTGGCCGCCCTCTCGAGCGCCACCGGCATCTGGGTCTCTTACAAAGCCGACCTGCCCACGGGCGCGGCCATCGTCTGCACCCTTGGTGCGGCGCTCGTGCTGGTTGCGGTTTGGGCGAAACTGCGTCCACCGGTGAAGCCCGCGCCGCCGGCCTGACCTGCTGAATTGACCCATCCGCTTCGCGCTGACACTCTGCGCCGCGGTGAACCCAGTCGCCCTCATCACCGGCGCTTCGCGCGGCATCGGCCGCGGCATCGCGCTCGAACTCGCGAAGACCGGCCACGATGTTGTCATCAATTACGCCACCATCGCCGGGGCCGCGAAGCAGACCGTTGCCGATTGCGTTGTCGCCGCGAAACTCGCCGGCAGGGACATCCGCGCGGAGCCGTGCCAGGGCGACGTGGGAAAGGCCGCCGACCGCGCAAAGCTGATCGAGTTCACACGCGCGACCTTTGGCCGACTTGACGTGCTGGTGAACAACGCGGGCATCACGAGCATCGGGCGGCGCGACATTCTCGAGGCGCGCGAGGACGAGTTCGACGCGCTCATGGCCATCAATCTCAAGGGGCCTTACTTCCTCAGCCAGCTCGCGGCGAACTGGATGATTGAACAATCCGCCGTGGGAGGGCCGGGTTCCACCCCGGCCTCAACTCCGTCCGGCCAGAGAAGTCACGGCGCGGCTGGAACCGCGCCCACCCGGCCGAAAATCATCTTCATCTCAAGCATCAGCGGTTACGCGGTTTCGACGAACCGTGGCGATTACTGCCTCGCAAAGGCCGCACTCGGCATGATGACGCGACTCTACGCCACGCGCCTCGCCGAGCACGGCATCAACGTCTTCGAGGTCTGCCCCGGCGTCATCGCGAGCGACATGACTGCGCCGGTGAAGGAGAAATACGACAAGCTCATTGCCGAGGGCCTCTTGCCCATCCGCCGCTGGGGCACGCCCGAGGACGTGGGCCGCGCCGTCACCGCCATCGCGCTCGACTACCTGCCGTTCAGCACCGGCGAGACGATCAACGTGGACGGCGGCTTTCACGTGCGGCGGCTTTGAACTACCGTTGTGAACCAGCCCATCGGCGAGGCGGCCCGCCGTCTCATGGCTCGTCGATAATGAGGTAGAAGCGCCGCGTCTGGCCTGCGCTGCCGGCGTCGTCGAGTTGCAATTCACCGTCCGCCGTGACGACGGTGTTGGTGAGCCGCTGCCAAGTGGCGCGCGGGAGGTTCACGTCCGGCGAGGCGATCACCTTGAGGCGCGTCCGGCGGTTGAAGTCCAGCGGCGTGTGGTCGTCGTGGCCAAAGAGCATCCGGGCCAATCCGCCGCCGGGCCGGTCAAGCTGGTGGATGCGCACGGGCCGGTGCGGCACCCCGGAGAGCCGCGCGATGAAGATGTCCGAGGTGCCCAGCCCCGCCAGCAGGTTCGCGCCGAACGTTGCGCCGCCGAGGTTGTCCGCATCGAAGGAGCCGGTGACGTAAACGCCGTCAGCATTGGCCGCCACGCCGTAGGCGATGTCGTTGCCCGCGCCGCCGGCCACGGCCACGCCGAGCGGGCTGCCGGACGAGTCCAGTCGGGCGAGGAAAATCTCTTGGTCAAAGCTGGGCAGCGTCAGCCAGCCGGCCACCACTGGATTGCCGGCGGGATCAATCGCCACCGCATGGCCGCCGCCGGAGTCGTTGAGCCGGCGCAGCCAGACGGGCGCGCCGTTTGAGCCGACTCTGGCGAGATAGCCGTAGCCGCCGCCCGCCAGGTTCGTGATGGCCAGCGCGCCGATGGTGAAGTTCGTCCCGCTGGAACTGCCGGTTAAAAAAATGCCGCCTGCGTCCGCCGCGACACCGAGTGTTTCATCAAAGCCGGACCCCACCGCCGCGAGCGCCCATTGCACCGCGCCATTCGTTGACAGCTTGGCGACAAAGCCATCCGAGAAGCCGCTGCCGGTCAGATTGGTTGTGTCGAAAGTGGTGATCGTGCGGAACGTGCCGGCGAGGTAGAGGTTCGCGCCGCCGGGTTCGAGCGCGAGCGACCAGACCTGGTCGTCGTTCGTGCCGCCGTAGCGCCCGGCCCAGAGCACGCCGCCCGTGCCGCTCACGCGCGCGAGAAACAGGTCGTTGCCGCCGGCGCTGGCGAGAGAGTTGGTGCCCAGGGTGAGCCGCCCGCCGAACGTGCCCGACCACCACGCGGCGCCGGCGGCGTCCACCTTGAGCGCGGCCCAGTAGCCGCTGTTGGTCCGCCCCGCCTGCGCCGCCCACAGGAAATTGCCCGCGCCGTCGAGCTTGGCGAGGAAGAGGTCGCCCGGGCCCGCACTGACAAGCGCGTTCGTGCCGAAGGTTGCCGCGCCGTTGAAGCTGCCCGAAATGAACGCATTGCCGGACGCGTCGCTCGCCACGGCGAAGCCCTCGTGCTCGGCTGTGCCGCTGGCTGTGCGGACCCAAAGGCAGTTCCCGGCCGCGTCGAGCTTCGCCACGAAGAATTGCTTCCGCCCGTTGGGCGGCAGCGAATTGGTGCCGAACACGCCTGCCGCCGAGGACGGGCCGGCGGGAAACAGTTCGCCGAATGTTCCGGTCACAAACACGTTCCCCGTCGGGTCGGGCGCGAGGCCGACCCCCCGGTCGTGGTGTGGCCCGCCTGCCTGCCGAATCCAGACTGCCTCCGCGGCGGCGGGCAGGTTGGTGCGGAAGGTCACGGTCAACGTGGCAACGACGCTGGTGGAGGAGCCGCCGGGGTTGCCCGCGACGATCGTGTAACTGCCCGCGTCGCTCTGGCGCACGGGGGAGAAGTTGAGCGAATTGTTGGTCTGGCCGGCCAGGGGAGTGCCGTCTTTGCGCCATTGGAGCGTGATGGGCGAAGGCCCCGACGCAATCGCAAAGAATGACGCAAACGTGCCCGCGCGGTTGGTCTGGCTCGACGGTTGCAGGGTGAACGTCGGCGGCGCGAGCGGGTCGAGCCGCGCGGTCTGGGACGTCGCGCTGCTGCTGCTGTTGGTGACGCGGCAGGAGTAGGCCCCCGTGTCACCGAGGACGAGACCCGTGATGTTGAGCGTGGGCGTGCCGGCCCCGCCGACGCGCGCGTCATTCGTCAGCGGCACGGAATCCTTGAGCCATTGATAACTCAGCGGCGGGCTGCCCGTGGCCATGACGTTGAATGTGGCCGAGCCGCCGGGCGTGAGCAGTTGGTTCGTCGGCGAGGCGGTGATGAACACCGCCTCCGTGACCGTGAGCCGGAAGTTCTGGCTGGTGAGCGAGCCGGACGCGACGGTGATGACCACGGCGTAGACCCCGCTGTCGCCGACCTGAAGGCTTGTGATGCGTAGCGCGTCCGTCGTCGCGCCGCTGACGCGCGCGTTGTTCGTGTCGTGAGCTGCGCGCCGTCCTTGAGCCACTGGAAGCTGACGGGCGTCTCGCCGCTGGTGGTGACGGAGAAGTCGGCGATGCCGCCGGTCGTGGCCCCGCTGACGTGCGTGCTGTTCGTCAATGGCACGTTGTCCTTGAACCACTGGAACGCGAAGTTCGGCGAGTCCCAGGTGGAGAAGTATTCGTTCTGCCCCGCCGTGTTGGTCGCGGCGCTTTGATAGACGGGCAAGTTGATCTGCATCGTGCCGGGACTGGCTGCCGCGCCGCCGGGCGTGGTGACTGTGAACGGGTCGGCCAGATAATGGACCGGCATGACCACGCGGATCTGCGTGTCCGAATTGAGGGACCATGAGCCATAAAACAACTGCGGGTTGAAGGTGGCTTGCAGCGGGACGCCGATTTGCAGCGTGCCGAGCGTCAGCGCCGTCGCGCCGGTGAAGTTAGTGCCGCGGATGAAAACGACCTCGAGCGGCTGCGCGTTGGTGATGGGGACGTTGTTCATATTGAACAGGCCCGTGATGGCCGGCACGGGCGCGGTCACGGCGGCCACGGCGCTCGTCGCCATGCCGGCGGAGTTGCTCACGACGAGCGTGTAGTTGCCGATGTCGCCGGGCGCGAAGTTGGGGGAGAAGCGGTTGGGCGTGTAGCTGATTTGGAATGTGCCGTTGGTGGAAAGGGACTCGGTGAAGTCAGCCAAAGCGGTGCCGTCCTTGCGCCACTGGTAATAGACCGGCAGGCCGGTGGCGGTGGCTGTGAGCAGGAACGCGTCACCCAGCCGCACGACCTGGTTCGTCGGCTGGACGGTGATGGCGGGCGCGGAGGCGGGGCCGAACTTGATCAAGCCGTCCACACCCAGCCCCGTGTTGCCGGTCCAATACAGATAACCCGCGTCGTCCACACGCGGCGAGACAGAGCCGGCGGAACGCGTCTTGCGTGCGAGCAGGAAGGTCCCGCTGGTGTTGACCTTCGCGATGAAGGCGGAGTTGGTGATGCCTACGCCGGCGAGCGTCACGCGTCCGTCGGTGCCGGCCCCGTAGAAGAAGTTGGCAGACGTGTAACCTTGCACCCACGCGTTGTCCTGCGCGTCCAGCGCGAGGCCCAACACGGCGCTCCGCGCGCGCGGCGTCGCCTCGCCCATCGTGGCCCAGAGCCACTGGCCGGTGGAACTGATGCGCGCCAGAAAAAAGGTCACATCGCCGTCGGCGTGTTGCAGTGGCGTCAGCGTCGTGCCGCCGAACACGCCCTGACCGTAGAAGTGCCCGCCCACATACGCGCTGCCGTCGGAGAGCACGGCGATCTCCCTGCCGATGTTCGACAGCGCATAGAAGCCCTGCGTCGGCGCGTTGGTGGCCCAGATGGCCGCGCCATTGGCACCGTTGAACTTCGCGACGAACGGGCACTCGCCGGACTTCGGGAATGGCAGTCCGAAGAACGTGTTCCCGCTGTCCTGCCCGCCGCCCATCGTGCCGGTGATGTAAGGGTTGCCCGACGCATCCGTCGCGACGGCGAACGCCCAGCCGCCGAAGCCGCCGAAGCCGCCTTGCGCGTGCACCCACTGCCAGTCGCCGTTGCCGTTGATTTTGGCCACGAAGGGCCGGAAGTTGCCCGGATTGACAGTGATGTCGCCAAAGGTCTGCTGCTGATAAAGCTGGCCGCACACGAACGCGTTGCCCGAGGCGTCCACGGCCAGGCCTCTAAAGTCTGCCGCGTCCGTCCCGGTCACCATTCGCGCCCACAGGACGTTGGCGTCGGCATCGAGCCTTGGCGACGTAGGGGCTGCCGTAATAGTGCGGCGACGTGAACTGGTTCGTTCCGATGAGGGTGGTGGCATTGCCGCCGCCGCACACCGAACCGCAGATGAATAGGTTTCGGTTCGCATCCATCCGCAGGCGGTTGATGGAGGAATACGGGAAGCCATCGCCGCCAAAAGGCGAGCGCGGCGCCTCGCCGATCGGCCGGATTCATCGGAGCGCGCCCGCGCGGTCGTAGCGCGCGAGGAAAAAGGCCCGCCGGCCGTTGTTGTTCGTCAGCGTCACCCCGCCGACCTCGCGCGTCACCGTCGTCGCCAGCGCGCCCTCGGCGAAGTCGAATGTGTAGGCGACGAAGACGGCGTTGGTCCCGTCGGCCACGGCCAGCCCGCCGCCGTCGGCGCGCTGCCGCCAGACTTCCTCGATGTCGGCGCGCGCCGGCAGGAGGTTGAGGAGCAGTCCGGAGGCAATCGCGAGAAGGCGGAATGTTTTCATGGGAAGCACATGTCCGAGCCCACAAGCCCCAGCGGCCGGAGGTGAAGGAATCCACCCGTTGATTACCACAATCGCGCCACTTTTGCCAGGCATTTTTTGAGGTGATTGCCCGCGGACTGACTCTCTCCGCGCGTCGGTGCGGCAACCGAAGGGCGCCACGACAGCGACCTAGACGCAGCCTGACAACCTGGGCTGACTCAGCCGGCGGTGGCCCACAGCCGGAAGCTTTTTTGTCGCCGCCGTCCGCGCTTCGCGCCACCCTTGCTGCGCCATGCCAGTGAAGGTTGATTCCAAGCTCACGCCGCAGAAGCTCGTTCCCAAAATCGAGCGGCTCTTCGAGCTGTCCGCGCAGAAAATCCTGAGTATCGAGAAGTCGTGGAAGCCGGAGAACGGCACGCCCGTCTTCACGGTGAAGGGCAAACATACCTCGCGCGGCTGGACGGAGTGGACGCAGGGATTTCAGTTCGGCTCGGCGCTGTTGCAGTTCGACGCCACGGGCGACCGGCGTCTCCTCGACATCGGGCGCGACGGGACCATCAAGCACATGGCGTCGCACGTCTCGCACACGGGCGTTCATGACCACGGGTTCAACAACATCTCGACCTACGGAAATCTGCTGCGCCTGATGCGCGAGGGGAAGATCGAGTGGAACGAGCGCGAGAAGGCCTTCTACGAACTGGCGCTCAAGGTCAGCGGCGCGGTGCAGGCGGCGCGATGGACGAAGCTCGCCGACGGCACCGGCTTCATCCACAGCTTCAACGGCCCGCACTCGCTGTTCGTGGACACCATTCGCTCCTGCCGCTCGCTCGCGGTCGCGCACGCGCTCGGTCACGTGCTCATGGGCGAGCAGGACGCGAAGAATTCCCTGCTGCAACGACTCGTGGAACACGCGGTCAACACCGCGCGCTACAACGTTTTTTACGGCGAAAGCCGCGACGCTTACGATGTGCCCGGTCGCACGGCGCACGAAGCGGTTTTCAACGTGGCGAGCGGCGTGTTCCGCTGCCCGAACTCGCAGCAAGGCTACTCGCCATTCAGCACGTGGACACGCGGGTTGGCGTGGGCGATTTGTGGACTAGCCGAAGAATTGGAATACCTTGATGTGAACAAAGCGAACCTGGCTGCGAATTTCGATCGCGACAATTTTCGAAGGCGAACACCGCCATTCTCCATTGAAGATACGGTGCGGCGATTGACAACCGCGGCCACAGCCACCGCTGACTTCTACCTCGCCAACACCTGCGCCGATGGCATCCCGATGTGGGACACGGGCGCGCCGAACTTGCACCGGCTGCCGGCGAACTACCTGAGCAAGCCCGCCGACCCGTTCAACGCGCACGAGCCGGTGGACAGCTCCGCCGCCGCCATCGCCGCGCAGGGTTTGATTCGCCTCGGCAATTATCTCATCGCGAAGGGCGGCCAGAAGAACGGCGCGCGCTACCGGCAGGCGGGGTTGACCGTGGCGGACACGCTCTTCTCCGAGCCCTATCTTTCCACTTCGCCAAAGCATCAGGGCCTCATCCTGCACTCGGTCTATCACCGGCCGAACGGCTGGGACCACATCGCGCCCGGCCAGAAGGTGCCCAACGGCGAAAGCTCCATGTGGGGCGATTACCACGCGCGAGAGCTGGCGCTGATGATCCTGCGCGAGGCGAAGGGCGAGAAGTATCTGACTTTCTTCGGCTGCGTGCCGGAGTGATTCGAGGACAAGGACGAGGACGCGAACTCAGTCAATCAACCGCTTCGTCAGGTCGCCGTAGGCGTCAATGCGACGGTCGCGGAGGAAGGGCCAGTGGGTGCGGGTCACGTCCACTTTCTTGAGGTCAATCTTCACGAGAAGGTTTTCCTCCTTGTCCACGCTGGCCTTCGCGAGGATTTGACCGCTCGTGCCGGCGACGAAGCTCTGTCCCCAAAACTCGATGCCGTCGCCGCCGACGGGTTTTTCCAGGCCGATGCGATTCGCGACTGCGACGAAGCAGCCGTTGGCGACGGCGTGTCCGCGCTGGATGGTTTCCCACGCGCCGTGCTGGTTCGCGCCGTATTCCTTCTTCTCGCCGGGATGCCAGCCGATGGCCGTCGGGTAGAAGAGAATCTCCGCGCCTTGCAGCGCCGTGAGGCGCGCGGCTTCAGGATACCACTGGTCCCAGCAAATGAGCACGCCGAGCTTAGCGAACTTCGTCTGCCACGCGCGGAAACCGAGGTCGCCCGGTGTGAAGTAGAACTTCTCGTAGTAGAGCGGGTCGTCGGGGATGTGCATCTTGCGATACACGCCGAGGAGCGAGCCGTCCGCGTCGATAATTGCGGCGGTGTTGTGATAGAGGCCGCTGGCGCGCTTCTCGAAGAGCGACGCGATGACAACGACACCGCGCTGCTTCGCGAGCTTGCAGAAGGCGTCCGTGCTCGGGCCGGGGATGGACTCGGCGAGTTGAAAGTTCTCGTGGTCCTCGCTTTGGCAGAAATACTGCGAGCGAAAAAGTTCCTGCGTGCAGATGATGTTCGCGCCGTCGCGCGCCGCTTGCTCGGCGCGGGCGAGGATCTTGCGGAAATTGTCAGCAGTGTTCGCGGAGCAGCTTGTCTGGATAAGGCCGAGGATGATGTTGCTCGGACGCAGCTTCGGCCTGCTTGTGCGACGTGGAATCGACGCGCGCTTTGGGGACTTCGAACTCACGGGTAGCGGTGGCACGCCGTGGTCAGGCGTCCACGGTTTCCAGCCGCTCGATGATCATCGTGCCGGTCTTGGTGGTCTTGACGTTCGACGAGTCCACCTGTCCGAAGAGTTCGCGGATGAAGCGGCCGAGCGTCTCGTTGGTCGGCCCGTAGCCGGAGTGGTAGATGTAGTGCTCGAGCTCGTAGAGGAGGTCGTCGGCCGTGGAATAGCGCTTGGTCATGTCGCGCTCGAGGCAGCGGTGGAGGATTTTGTCGAGCGACTCGTCAATGCGCGGGTCGAGCGATTTGAAGTCGGGGATCGCCATGTTCATGATGCGATCGCGCGACTCGGCGAGGGAATTGCCCTTGAAGATGTTCTTGTTGAGCAACAGGTGCGAAAGGACGATGCCCACGGAGAAGATGTCTGATCGCTTGTCGGTGATCTGGAAGTTCGACTGCTCGGGGCTCATGTAGTCGGCCTTGCCCGCGACGACTTCGCCCTCCTGGTCGGCGAGGAGGCCCTTGGCCTTCGCAATGCCGAAGTCGGTGAGCTTCACGTCGCCCTCGAGGGCGATCATGATGTTCTTGAAGTTCACGTCGCGGTGGACGATGCCGAGCGCCTTGCCGTCCTTGTCGGCCTTCGAATGCGCGTAGGCGAGCCCACGCGCCACGCGGCTGGCGATGAACACGGCGAGCTCGCGAGGGAGCTGCTTGTTGGTGTCGAGCAGGCGCTGGGTGAACTGCTCGAGGTTCACGCCGCGGATGAGCTCCATGGCGATGAAGTAGATGCCGCGCGTCTCGCCGAGGTGGTAGGTCTGGACGATGTTGGTGTGGATGAGGTCGGCGACGAGCTTGGCCTCGCCGATGAAGTTCTCGATGAAGGAGCGCTGGTTGGCGTAGCTCTGGCGGATGACCTTGATGGCGACGCGCTTCACGAAGTCGCGCGCGCCGTGCTGCTCGGCCTCGTAAACGACGCCCATGCCGCCCTCGTAGATCTTTTGGATGATCTTGTAGCGGAACTCGCATTGGATGGTGAAGAGGCCGACCACGGCGGCGATCGTCTTGGTTTCGCGGTTCAAGTCAAGCCCGCGCTCGACGACCCGCATTTTCGCACGGTGGCATCGGTGCGAACTCGCTTCGCAAAAAAATCGAGAATCCTCTTGCACCGCTGCGGAGGGGCGCATACAAAGACGCGCAGGTCGCAAGACTTCACCAACCAACCACTCAAACAACTATGGCAAAAGCCCTCACCAAGTCCGCCCTCGCCGGCGCCATCGCCGACAAGGCAGGTATCACCCGCAAGCAGGCCTCCGGCATCCTCGTCCACCTAGCCGACCTCGCCTACAAGAACGCGAAGAACACCTTCACGCTCCCGGGCATCGGCAAGCTCGTCCTGGCCAACCGTCCCGCGCGCAAGATGATCATGCGCTTCGGCCCCAACGTCGGCCAGGAAATCACCGTCCCCGCCAAGCGCGTCGTGAAGTTCCGCGTCGCCAAGGCGTGCAAGGACGCCATCCTGAAGAAGTAGTTTTCAACTTCCCTTTCACGGGCACCGCGGCTTCCGCGGTGCCCTTTTTGTTTCTTCAACCCACTGCGCCCCGTCGGCAGGCGCGATGAATCTGCCGTCAACGCGGCCAGAACCGCACCCACAGCCGTTGCGGCGCCTCGAGCAGCACGTCGCGCAGCAGGGCCTCGATGCTCGCAGCCTTGGGTTCGTCGAGCCGCCCGGCCAGCGCCAGCGTCACCGCGGACACGACGCCGACTCCCGCGAAGAACAGCGAGTAGCGGTTCCATTCCACTCCCGCCGCGGTCACGCGGACGCCACCGAGCGCGTCAATCAACAACCCCCACAGCACCGGCGCGAGCCCGAGCGTGAGGCTGGCGACCACCGAGAAGAGCGCGAAGAAGTGGCTTCGGCCCATCGCCGGGATGATGGCCATCGCGAGCCGCACGTTGGCCATGCCGAACATCGAGCCGCAAAGCCCCATGAAGAACTGAAGCACGAGCAGGAGCGGAACATTCGGCGGCGTCAAGCGTCCCGCGAGCGCGAGCCAACCCGCCGCGAGCACGAGCCACAACAGCAGCGATGCATTGAGCACCGGCTTGCTGCCGAGGCGGTCGAGCCGCGCGCCGAGGATCCACAAGCTGCTCAGCCCGCCGAGAAACGCCGCGCTCGTCACGAGCAGCACGCGGCCTTCGCCGAGTCCCGCCTCGGACTTGAGCCATGCCACGGTGAACGCGCCCACTCCCCCGTAAGCCACGGCCCACGCGATGTTCAAGAGCATCAGCTTGCGAAACGGCGGGAACGCCGCGATTGCCTTCCACGGCACGGGCTCGGACGACTCCTTTGTTTCCTCCGCCGTCGCGACCTCGGGGATGCGCTTGAGGAACACGAGGCTCGCCGCCCCCATGCACGCGCTGAAGACGAACAGCATTGAAAACTGCCACCACCCCGGCTCCGCGCCGAGCACGGCGGCCGAGATGAGAATCACCACAAAGCTCGCAAGGTTCACGGCGAACGCGTCGCGCGACAAATACCAGCCGCGAACCTCCGCGGGCACCAGCGACGAAATCCACGGCAGCCACGCCGCGCTCGAAATGCCGCGCGAGAGGTTGAAGGCGAACAGCAGCGCGATGACGAGCGCGAGCTGGGTCGGCCGGTCGAGGAATGTTCCCGTTGCCGGCACGAGTCCGAGTCCGAAAATGAACACCGTGCGCGTGCCCCAGCCCGCATAGACGAATCGCTTGTAGCCCACGCGCTGCAAGTGTCTCGCTGCGGGAATCTGGAAGATGACCAGCAGCGGCATCATTCCCACGATCAGCCCGAGCACCGTCGCGCTCGCGCCAAGGGTCTTCGCGTAGAGCACCATCGGGCTGCCCACGACGATGGGAAAGGAGAGCGCGTTGAACCCCGCGAACAGAAACGCGTTGTTCAACCCCGGCGGCAGCGTGGATTTGTCCGGTGCGGCGCTCATCGTGCCCGATGCGGCGGGCATTGGAGGACACGGCACCCGCGCGCACAAGGAACAAGTCGCCGGCGATCGCCGTGCGGCGCGATTGGCTTTGACGCCGCGCGGGCGTTGGAGTGTATTGCCGCTGTCACCAGCCACCGAACCGGAATCCCACCCATGAAAACGTCACGCCGTTCCGCCCTCACCCGAATCGCCGGCGTCGCCGCGGTGGCCGCCGCTGCCGAGTCGCTTGCCCCGCGGCTTGCAGCCGCCGACCCCGCGCTCAAGGGCCGCGTCAACCACTCCGTCTGCAAATGGTGTTATCCGCGCGTCAGCCTCGAGGACTTGTGCGCTGCGGGGAAGGACATGGGCCTGCGCTCTGTCGAATTGCTCAATCCGTCCGACTTTCCCACGCTCAAGAAGCACGGCCTCGTCTGCGCGATGGTCAGCAATCCCGTCGTGGACGGCCTCGGCGGCATCACCAAGGCGTGGAACCGCGTCGAGCATCACGACCGGCTCGTGGGCGCTTACGAGCAGCGCATCAAGGAAGTGGCCGACGCGGGCTTCACGAACCTCATCTGCTTCTCCGGCAACCGCGACGGCATGGCCGACGAGAAGGGCATCGAGAACTGCGCGCTTGGGCTCAAGCGCATCATGGCCGCGGCCGAGAAGGCGAACGTGACCATCGTGATGGAACTGCTCAACAGCAAGGTCAACCACCGCGATTACATGTGCGACCACACTCCGTGGGGCGTCGAGCTTTGCAAGCGCATCGGCTCCGAGCGGTTCAAGTTGCTCTACGACATCTACCACATGCAAATCATGGAGGGCGACGTCATCGCCACCATCCGCAAGAGCAAGGACTGCATCGCCCACTACCACACGGGCGGCGTGCCGGGCCGCAATGAGATTGACGACACGCAGGAGCTCCACTACCCGGCCATCATGAAGGCCATCGCGGAGACGGGCTACAAGGGGTTCGTAGCGCAGGAGTTCATCCCCAAGCGGCCCAATGCGCTGAACTCGCTCAGCGCAGCCGTGCAGATTTGCGACGTGTGAACGGCGCGGTCGTGCGACAGCGAACGGGCGGGCCAGCGCGGCCTTTCACCCCACCACGAGGCTCACCACGTTGCGCTTCGGCGGGACGATGACTTTCTTCACCGTCTTGCCCTCGAGGAACGACTTCACCTTTTCCGCCGCACGCGCGGCGGCTTCGATGGTGGCGGTGTCGGCATCGGCGGCGACACGGATGACGTCGCGCAGTTTGCCGTTCACCTGCACGGGAATCTCGATGGAGTCCTCGACAAGCAACGCGGCGTCGAACGCCGGCCACGGTGCGTAGCTCAGCGATGGCGCGCGCTGGCCGAAGGTGGCGTGCAGCCGCAGCCAAAGTTCCTCCGCCAGATGCGGCGCGAACGGCGCGAGCAGTTGCAGGAACGGCCGCATCACGGCGAGCGGGCGCGAGGTCCACGCGTTGGCCTCGTTCACGAACACCATCATCGCGCTGATGGCGGTGTTGAAGCGCATCGCGTCGAGATCCTCGGTCACTTTCTTGATGCAGGCGTGGAGGGTCTTGAGCTGCGCAGGTGTCGCGGCCACGTCGGTGATCGCGCCGTCGAGTAAAATCAAATCCAGCAGTTCTTGACAGGCCGATGGATTCGGAGGGACAAGTTCCAACTTGTCCTTGTTGATTTGGGACGTGGTGGAACACGTCCCTCCCGCCAATGTCTCTGCCTGTTCAAAAGCCGTCTCGGATTTTTCATCCACGAACAGCCGCCACACGCGGCCGAGGAAGCGATACACGCCCTCGACGCCGCGCGTGCTCCACGGCTTGCTCATCTCCAGCGGGCCCATGAACATCTCGTAGAGCCGGAACGCGTCTGCGCCGAATTGCGCCACCATGTCATCGGGATTGACCACGTTGCCCCGCGACTTCGCCATCTTCTGGCCATCTTCGCCGAGGATGAGCCCTTGGTTGACGAGCTTGAAGAACGGCTCGGGCGTTGAGACGTGGCCGAGATCGTAAAGCACCTTGTGCCAGAAGCGCGCGTAAAGCAGGTGCAACACGGCGTGTTCCGTGCCGCCGACGTAGAGGTCAACGCCGGGGGTGGTTACAAGGTTGCATGGTTGCATGGTTGCATGGGGAACCGCGGCGGACGACTCCGATGTAACCTTGTAACCTTGCAACGATGTAACTCCGCCGCCGCCCATCCAGTAAGCCTCCGCTTCGCTGCCGACGAACGTGGCGGCGTTCTTCGCATCGAGATAACGGAGATAATACCAGCACGAGCCGGCCCATTGGGGCATGGTATTCGTCTCGCGCGTCGAGCCGCCCGGCAGATTCACCCAATCCTTCGCGCGGGCCAGCGGCGGTTCTCCGCTGGCGGTGGGTTTGTAATCCGTGAGCGCGGGCGGCAGCACGGGCAACGCGCTTTCCGCCAACGCTTCGTGATAGGACTGGCCGTCCGGGCCACGCTTCCAGACAATCGGGAACGGCTCGCCCCAGTAACGCTGCCGGCTGAAAAGCCAGTCGCGGAGTTTGTAGTTGATGGTGCGTTTGCCGAGACCTTTGGCTTCGAGCCAGTCGGTGATTTTCTTTTTGGCTTCGGCGGTGGGAAGGCCGTTGAGTGAAACTTCCGCGTTCTCGGAATTTATTGCTGTTCCTTCTCCAACAAAAACCTTCTGGCCAAAGTAAGCGTTTGCGAGCGAATACGTCTTCCGCAGCTCTTCGATAGACTGATTGCAAATTTCTCGAACTTCCTTGGGCGCGCTCGGACTTGGTAAACCGTTTTGACGCAGCCAATCATCTGGCGGCATGACGACGTTTTGCGTTGTGATATCAAACTTGAGTGCGAATTCCATGTCCCGCTCGTCGTGCGAGGGAACTGCCATGATTGCACCCGTGCCGTAACTGGCCAGAACGTAGTCGGCAATCCAGATTGGAATCAAATGCTGGTCGGGCCAGAGCGGGTCATTTGGGTCAATGACTGGATTGATTGCCCAAGCGCCAGTGAACACGCCGGTTTTTTCTTTCGCGAGTTCCGTGCGTTCGAGATCGGACTTTTTGGCGACTTCGGTTTTGTATTTCGCAACGGCGTCACGCTGTTCCGCTGTTGTGATTTGATCTACGAGTTTGTGTTCCGGCGAGAGCACCATGTAAGTCGCGCCAAACAACGTGTCAGGCCGCGTCGTGAACACGCGGATTCTTGAATCGGCAATTGGCAATCGGCAATCGGCAATGGCAAAGTCCACTTCCGCGCCTTCACTGCGGCCAATCCAGTTCCGCTGCATTTCTTTGAGCGAATCGCTCCAGTCAATCGTGTCGAGATCGGCTAAAAGCTTTTCGGCGTAGGCGGTGATGCGGAGCATCCATTGGCGCATCGGCTTGCGCTCGACTGGATGGCCGCCGACTTCGCTCTTGCCGTCCACGACTTCTTCGTTGGCGAGCACGGTGCCGAGCGCGGGACACCACCACACCGGCGCGTCGGTGACGTAAGCGAGACGACTTCGTTCGATTAAACGCCGACGGGCTTCATCGCGTCCGGCGCGATCTCCAGATACGTAACCATCATGAGTTCCGAGCAAGAATGGATTGTTCTGCCACTCGCTCTTTCGTTTCGGATTATCGGACAGTGCGTCTTCCAGAAGTTCAATTGGCGTTGCCTTGTTCCATTCCCAATCGAAATAGCTGTTGTAGAGCTTGAGAAAAATCCACTGCGTCCACTTGAAATAATCCGGGTCGGTGGTGGCCAGTTCGCGTGACCAGTCGTAGCTGAAGCCGAGGCTTTGGATCTGGCGCTTGAAGGTGGCGATGTTCTGCTCGGTGGTCTGGCGCGGATGCCGGCCGGTCTTGACGGCGTATTGCTCGGCCGGCAGCCCGAAGGCGTCCCAGCCCATCGGATGCAACACGTGCCAGCCGCGCGCACGCCGGTAGCGGGCGAGGATATCGGTGGCGGTGTAGCCTTCCGGATGGCCCACGTGCAGTCCCGCGCCGCTCGGATACGGAAACATGTCGAGGATGTAGAACTTGGGCGGGAGGTGCGCCGCGGCGACCGTGCCCGCGAGTCCGTGCCTTTGCGCGAAGGGATGCTTTGCCGGGACTTCCTCGCCCGGATTGAAGGCGCGAAACGTCTGCTCCCCTAGCCAGTGTTGCTGCCACTTGGGCTCGATAAGGTGGAACGGATACTGTCGCCGCGACATTGGGCGGCGATATTGGGGAAACGCCCCGGACGGGGCGAGAGCGAAGTTGGCGCTTGGCTCTGCCGGGGCGCATCTCGCTGTCTTGCAAGCGACTCAGGCGTCGGAAACGGACAGCAAGAAGGAGGCAGAAAAAACCGGGGGTCCGGGCCCATGTCAGGACTCATGAGGCTGGAAAACGAATGGGGACAAACGAATGCGCGGCCAAAGGAGTGGATGCGCCCTCCTTCCTTCACCTGCCGTCCGTGGTGCGCCGTGTGCCAGTCCTTCGTTTTGCCCGCTTCGTTCTGTCAGTTCGTCCGCCCTTCCCTCTGTGCTGCAAGAAACTGAGATGCGCCCCTCAGTTTCTTGCACGCCAGTTCTACCTTTGGGGTCGTTTTCCCTCATCCCAACCCTCTCCCGCTGGGAGAGGGAGGCACTTCGGACGGTGCTGGCGATTCGGGACGGTGTGCGTGCTCTCACCGCGTTCGATTCCACCGGGTGACGGGCGACGATTCCCCCTCTCCCTCGGAGGGAGAGGGCCGGGGTGAGGGTGAGAACGTGCGAAGTTCACTGGGCTGCGAATCCACCTTCTCCCGTTGTCCTGCAAGAAAGTGAGATGCGCCCGCTCTGCCGGCGCGCCCGCTAGCCTTGCCGTGAGCCACAGGAGCCGGCATGGACGACACCGATGGATTTGACCCCGCCGCCATCGAGCGGCTTCGCCAGATGGGAGGCGCGAAGCTGGCCGTCGAGATGCTCGCCATCTACCTCGACTACGCTCCCGCGCGCCTTGCCGATGTGCGCGAGGCCGCGCCTCGCGGCGATTTGCTCGCGGTGCAAAAAGCCGCGCACGCCCTCAAGTCCACGGCGAACCACGTGGGCGCCCGCGCCGTGCGCGACCTTGCGCGCCAACTCGAGGCGCTCGCCCGCGCGCAATCCGCGGAGCTGATTCCCGACATGGTGGCCGAGCTCGTGACCGCGATGGAGCAGGTGCGACCGCGAATCGAGTCCGCGCTTCGGGAGTTGCAAGCGAAGTAGCGCGGGCAACTCCCCCCTACGCTCCAATCACTCGCAACCCGCGGGGCACGATGCGAAACGTCACCGGCAGTTCGCCCGCGAGGTCGCCTTCCACTTCGAAGCTCACGCGCGACTCGCTCGTGAGCGTCACGGACTCCGCTTGGAAGTAGCGCATGTCGGGCGGCGGGAACACGCGTCCGGTGACGTAGCCCGTGGCGTATCGCAGCACGGTGCCGACGGTCGCGCACGGGAACACGCACACATCAAACAGGCCGTCGTCATTGCGCGCGCGGTGGAAGACGTCTAGCGGCCCGCCGTAGAAGCGGCCATTGCCGAGCATCACCTGCTGGCCCGATGCCGCTTGGCCGCCACTGCACTCGCAGCGCACAGTGGCGAGCGACCCGCGCACGGCGCGCCACCCGGCGATGATGTAGGCGAATTGCGCGATGCGTTTCTTGTGCTCCCAATCCACGAGTTCGATGGCGCGCGAGTCGAGCCCCGCGCCAGCCATCTGTGCGAAGTAACGCCGCTGTGGCCGTCCGTCGCGGGTGAACTCGGCAAACGGCAGGTCGAGCACGCGCTCGCGGCCGGCCCGGATCGTCGTCCACGCCGCAGGGAGTTGAAGTGGCATGCCGAGTTCGCGGGCGAAGACATTGGTGGTGCCGAGCGGCAGCACGGCGAGTCGCGCGCGGGCGAATCCACCGGGCGCGTCACCGATGCCGTTGAGCACTTCGTTCACGGTGCCATCGCCGCCGCCGGCGACGATGGTGTCGAAGCCCTCGCACACGGCTTCGGCTGCGAGCGTGCGGCCGTGCTCGGGGGCAATGGTGGGCTTGAGCGCGAGTTCGGAGCCGAGGGTGCGCAGGAACTTGAGGAAGCGTCGCGCCTTCTCGCCCCGGGCGGCGGGGTTGAGGATGAGGCAGGCGCGCACGCGCGGACTTTGACGCAAAGGGGCGAAGGCGCAAAGCGAGACGTGGATCGCGGACGTGCAATGGCGGACAGAGTTTGCCCTTCATTTCAAAGCGAGGCGATGGTTTGCTCCGCGCGGCAAACGACCGATGAAACGCGCTTCGCTTCAGTTCCATCCCGCGCTCGAAAACCTGCCCGTGTATCAGCCGGGGCGGCCCATTGACGAGGTCGCGCGCGAGCTCGGGCTCAACTCTGCGTCCATCATCAAGCTCGCCTCGAACGAGAATCCCCTCGGGCCGTCGCCGCGCGCCGTCGCGGCGATGCGAGACGCGCTGGCCTCGCTTCACCTGTATCCCGATGGCAATGCGTTCCACCTCAAACGCAAGCTGGCGGCGTCGCTCGGCGTGGAACCCGCGAACCTCGTGCTCGGCAACGGCTCGAACGAAGTGCTCGAGTTGGTCGGCCACGCACTCATGGCGCCGGGCACGGAGGTGGTCGTGTCGGAGTTTTGCTTCGCGGTGTATCCCATCGTCACGAAGCTGTGCGGCGCTGAGTTGGTGACGGTTCCCGCTCGGGAGTTCGGACACGACCTCGGGACAATGCTCGCGGCGGTCACGCCGCGGACGCGGGTGATGTTTGTGGCGAACCCGAACAACCCGACGGGCACGCTTGCATCGGCGGCGGATGTCTCGCGGCTCATCGAGGCGATGCCGCCGCACGTGTTGCTGGTGATGGACGAGGCTTACATCGAGTTCCTTGACGCGCCGCAGGATTTGCTGCCGCTGATGCGAAGCGGCGACCGTCCGAATCTCCTGTTCACGCGGACCTTTTCGAAAATCCACGGCCTTGCCGGCGCACGCATCGGCTACGGCATCGGCCATCCCGACACGATCGCCGCACTCGAGAAAATCCGTCAGCCGTTCAACATCAACTCGGTTGCGCAAGCTGGCGCGCTCGCGGCATTGGATGATCGCGCGCACGTGGAGCAGACGCGCCGGAACAACGCCGAGGGCTTGCGTTTCTTCGAGCGCGAGTTCGCGGGAGCGGGCATTGAGTTCATCCCGTCATCGGCCAACTTCATCCTCGCGCGGGTCGGCGATGGCGCCCGCGTGTTCGAGGCGATGCAACACGAGGGTGTCATCACGCGGCCGATGGGCATCTACAAGTTGCCCGCGTGGTTGCGCATCACAGTGGGGACTCCCGCGGAGAATGCGCGCTGTCTTGCGGCGCTGCGGCGGGCGCTCGGGCGCGGCTGAATACGGGCGCGGGCTGGTGGCGTCCATACCGGCGATGCTTCGGGACTGCCGACATTTGGCTTGCGCCACGCGCAGGCTTGGGCGTATTAGTCACCTTGTCATGGCATCCGCCCGACAGCAGACAGTCGCTACGCTCCATGGATAACCTTCATTTGAAGAGGGCGTCTTGAGTCGCCCCTTCCCCCCTCGCGGTTCCTCGTCTGGCACTCCGTTCACCAGGGTCAATGGGAAGATTCGCGCCCGTGAAGTGCGGGTTCTCGGCCCCGACGGACAGCAGATTGGCATCCTCTCGCTCAATGACGCGCTCGCCAAGGCGCGGCATCTCGGCGTGGACCTGGTGGAGATTGCGCCCACCGCGCAGCCGCCGGTGTGCAAGCTCGTGGACTACGGCAAGTATCGCTACGAGCAGGCCAAGCGCGACAAGGAATCCAAGAAGCACCAGCACGCGAACAAGGTCAAGGAAGTGCAGCTCAGCGCGAACATTGACCCGCACGATTTCGGGGTGAAGTTCGCCCACGCCGTCCAGTTCCTCTGCGAGGACATGAAGGTGAAAATCTCGCTGCGCTTCCGCGGCCGCGAGATGGCGCACACGGAGTTCGGATTCCAAGTCGTCAACAAGTTCATCAACGACTCGGCGCCGTGGGCGCATCCCGACGCGCCGCCGAAGCTGCTCGGCAAGAGCATCAACGTGATGCTCAGCCCGCTGCCTCGGAACAAGCGCGCGAAGAACCCGAACGCGGACGCGGAAGCCGGAGCGGCCGGAAGTCCCCATGGCGCGCCGAAAGCGGACACGCCGGCGGCCAAGGTCGAGCTTCGGCCGGTCGCCGCGCCTTCACCGGCTTCGCCGAAGCGCGCCGCCGCGCAATCGAAGGCCGGGTTTGCGAACAATCCGTTCTCGAGCCTCGACCTTGACAAGCTTCAGCACGGCGAGGCGTCCGGCGTTTCGGCAGCCTGAGTCTTGCGCGACGCGTCCGGCGCAGACCGAGATACGCGTTGCACACCCCACGCCACGCGCCTACCCTTCGACCACGGTTCACCAATGAAGGTTTACGTTGACGGCAAGTTCCACGAAGAAGGAAGCGCGAAGGTTTCGGTGTTCGACCACGGGCTGCTATACGGCGACGGCGTGTTCGAGGGCATCCGCGCCTACAACGGGCGCGTGTTCAAGCTGCGCGAGCACATCGTCCGCCTCTACGACTCCGCGCGATGCATCCTGCTCGACATCCCGCTCTCGCCGCTGGCGATGACGCGCGCCGTGATCGAGACTTGCCGCAAGAACCGCCTCCGCGACGGCTACATCCGGCTCGTGGTCACGCGCGGCGTCGGCACGCTCGGCCTTGATCCGCACCGTTGCAAACGCGGCACGGTCATCATCATCGCGGGCAAGATTCAGGTGTATCCGCCGGCGCTTTACGAGCGCGGCATGGGCATCGTGACCGTGCCGACCGCGCGCAATCTCACGAACGCCATCAACCCGGCGATCAAGTCGCTCAACTATCTCAACAACATCCTGGCGAAGATCGAGGCCAACATCGCGGGCGTCGAGGAAGCCATCATGCTCAACAGCGAGGGCTTCGTCGCCGAATGCACGGCTGACAATCTCTTCATCGTGAAGGGCGACCGTGTGCTCACGCCGCCTCTTTCTGCTGGCGCGCTTTACGGCATCACGCGCGGCACCGTGCTCGACCTCGCGCGCGAGGCTGGGCTCGTGACCGGCGAACCGAACCTCACGCGTTACGACCTTTACACGGCGGACGAGTGCTTCCTCACCGGCACGGGCGCCGAGATCATTCCGGTTGTCAAGATTGACGGCCGCGTGATCGGCAGCGGGAAACCCGGCGCGGCCACCCGGAGTTTGATTGAAAAATACCACGCCGTGACCCAAGTTTCCGGCGAGCCGATCTTCGATTGAGCCGAAGCCCGGCGCCAAGCCATGCTCTGCAACGCCTGCAAACAGAACGAAGCGACCGTCCACCTGACGCAGATCGCAGGGGACGACATGAAAAAGGTGGACCTCTGCGAGGCGTGCTCGAAGGAGAAGCACGCGACCGATCCCGAGAACTTCGCGTTCGCCGACGTTCTGCTCGGGTTGGGCGCGGCGCAGGAAGTCGAGCAGGTGGGCCCAGAGTCGCGCTGCCCCGCGTGCGGTTACTCGCAACCGGACTTCAAGAAGACCGGGCGCTTCGGATGCCCCGAGTGTTACACGACATTCGCCGAGGGGCTCGAAGCGCTGCTCAAGAGCATGCACAAGGGCACGCGTCACAACGGCAAGCTGCCCGTCGCGCTGCAGCCGCCGCGCGACGCCTCCACCAAGCTCAAGCAACTCCAAAAGCGCCTCGACAAGGCCGTGCTCGACGAGGACTACGAGACCGCCGCCGCGTTGCGCGATGAAATCCGCCAGGTCCGCGGGCAACTCGGCGACGTGGCCGCCTGAGCGATGAGCCTGCGTTCCTTCCTCTCGCCGCTTCCCGAGGCTTGCCGCCGCACCGGACCGCACGACCGCATCGTCCTCAGCAGCCGCGTCCGCCTTGCCCGCAATCTCCGCGGCCATCCGTTTCCCGGCCACGCGAAGAAGCCGGACCGCGTTCGCGCGATGGACACAATCCGTCCCATCGTGGAGAGCCTTCCCGAGATGGCCGGCGCTTACGCCGCGGCGATGGACGAGTTGACGCCTGCGGACAAGCAACTGCTCGTCGAGCGCCACCTCATCAGCCGCGAGCACGCGGCGCGCAGCGGCGGCAGCGGCATCGTCCTGAGCAAGGAGGAGTCCCTCTGCGTGATGATCAACGAGGAGGACCACCTGCGCATGCAATCGCTCCAGCCCGGCCTGCAGGTCCGGCAGGCGTGGGCGCGCATCGACCAGGTGGACTCCGCGCTCGAGAAGCGCCTCGAATACGCCTTCTCCAGCGACCTCGGCTATCTCACAGCATGCCCGACCAACCTCGGCACGGGCATCCGCGTCAGCGCGATGCTTCACCTGCCTGGGCTCGTGCTCGACGAGCAGATCAACAAGATCATCCAATCCGTCAGCAAGCTCGGCCTTGCCGTGCGCGGCCTCTACGGCGAGGGCACCGAGGCGCTCGGCAACATTTTTCAGGTGTCCAACCAGCAAACGCTCGGCGAAACCGAGGCTCACATCGTCGAGCGCATTGCCAAAGTCCTCGACCAGATTCTCGAGACCGAAGTCAACGCGCGGAAACGGCTCCTCGAAACCAAGGCCAAGGCGGTGTTCAACTACATCGGCCGCGCCTACGGCATCGTGTCCAACGCGCATGTCATCACCTCCAAGGAGGCGATGAACCAGCTTTCGCTGCTCCGGCTCGGCGTGGACTTGAATCTTTTCCCCGAGGTCCCGCGCGCCCTGCTCGAGGAGTTGTTCGTCCTCATCCAGCAGGCGCACTTGCAGCAGCACATCGGCATCAAGCTCGAGCCCGACAAGCGCGACCTCGTCCGAGCCGACCTCCTGCGCGAGCGGCTGCAATTGATGCCTCGCCCGCAGACCGCCGACGCGCGCTGCCTCGAGTGATTCGCGATTGCGCCGCGCTCGGACAGCCACGCGACCCGACCCGATATGTGCGGCATCATGGCCGTCCCCAGCCCGGACCGGAGCCTCTGGGTGGACCCGGCGCAACACCTCGGCTTCGGCCACCGCCGGTTGAGCATCATCGCGCTTGGCGACGGACAGCAGCCGATGTTCAGCGAGGACAAATCGCTCGTTGTCGTCTTCAACGACGAAATCGACAACTACCGCGAGCTGCGCGACGAACTCGCCGCCAGGGGCCGCCGCTTCCGCACCGGCAGCGACACCGAGGCCATCCTGCACGGCTACGCCGAGTGGGGTGACGACTGCGTGAAGCACCTCATCGCCGACGTGCCGCTCGGCGTGTTCCTCAATGGCGGCGTGGATTCGAGCGCCGTCGTCGCGATGATGAAGGAGCTCAAGGTGCCGGACATCGAGACGTTCACGGTGGACTACGAAGCCGGGCAGACGGAGGGCGAGGGGCGTTTCGCGGACATCGTGGTGAAGCACATCGGCACGCGGCACCATCTCGTTCGGCTCGAGCCGCAGGACTTTCTCGCGTCGCTCCGCGCGCAGATTGGCTTCTGCGAGGAGCCGCTTGTCGGGGCGCCCGCCATCGCGCTGCATCACCTTTCCATCGCCGCGCGCCGCAGCGTCAAGGCCGTCCTCTCCGGCGAGGGCAGCGACGAAGTGTTCGCCGGCTACGGCAGCTACCACACGATGCAGCGGATCGAGCGGCTGCTCGCGCGCGAAGCGCTGCCGTGCATCCGGCGCGGAGCCATTGAGGAAGTTCTGTCGCGCCACGAGCGCGGCGTCGAGGACCACAGCCGCACCATTCTCACCCTGCTCGTGCTGCGCGAGTGGTTGGACCAGCACGCGAAGGCGTGACGCGCGCGAAGCCGGGACCGAAGGAACTCCAGCCGTGACGCGTCCCCGCGAGTTTGCGAGCCTCCGTCAACACGCCATGAATCCGACATCGCGAGTCCTCCTTCCCTGCCTTGCCGTGTGCTTGCTCTCCGCTGGACCAGTCCGTCCGGCCGAACCGCAGGCTGTGCAGCGTCTCCCGCGGACCAACCTGCTCGTCTATGCCACGCCCGCGGGCGAAGTGAAACCCGTCAAGTCCGCCTCCGACTGGGAGAAGCGCCGCGCCTCCGTCCTCGTCGGCATGCGGTCCGTGATGGGCAAGCTGCCCGGCAAGGAGAAGCGCGTCGCGCTGGACATGAAAGTGGACGAGGAAGTGGATTGCGGCTCCTACGTGCGCCGGCTCATCACTTACGCGAGCGAACCGGTCGGACGCGTCCCCGCCTACCTGCTCATTCCGAAGGACGCGCTCGCGGGGAAGAAGAAAGTCCCCGCCGTGCTGTGCCCGCATCCGACCGACAATCGCATCGGACACCAGGTCGTGGTCGGCCTCGGCGGCAAGGCCAATCGTCAATACGCCGCGGAGATTGCCGAGCGCGGATTCGTCACGCTCGCGCCGTCGTATCCGCTGCTCGCGAGTTATCAGCCCGACCTCAAATTGCTCGGCTGGGAAAGCGGCACGCTCAAGGCCGTGTGGGACAACATGCGCGGGCTTGACCTGCTCGAATCGCTTCCCTTCGTCACCGCGCGCAAGGGCTTCGGCGCCGTCGGCCACTCGCTCGGCGGGCACAACTCCGTTTACACCGCGGTCTTCGATGAGCGCATCAAGGTGATCGTGTCGAGCTGCGGGCTCGACTCGTATCTCGACTACTACGGCGGCGACCCGAAGAACTGGCAGCCCGAGCGCGGCTGGTGCCAGACGCGCTACATGCTGCGCCTCGCGGACTATCGCGGCCGGCTCGACGACATCCCGTTCGACTTCCACGAGATGATCGGCGCGCTCGCGCCGCGCGTCGTGTTCATCGCCGCGCCGCTGAAGGACTCGAACTTCAAATGGGACAGCGTGGACCGCGTGGCTGCCGCCGCGTTGCCGGTGTTCAAGCTGCTCGGCAAGCCGGAGAACCTGATCGTCGAACATCCCGACTGCGACCACGACTTCCCCGACGCGATGCGCGAGAAGGCCTACGGGCTGTTCGAGAAGCACCTGAGGTAGTGAGCGGCTCAGCGCCCCGTGTGCGGATGCAAAGCGCCGCACCGCCGCACCGCCGCCACCGCCGCTGGCTTGGGAGATTCTCAACCACGGAACACACCGGGAACACGGAAGACCTTCAGTGTATTCCGTGTCATCCGTGGTTGAATTCGGATTGGTTCCGCCGCGCAGCGCCCGAAGGGTTCACATCAGCTTCGTGTCCTGCCCTTCGAGCTTCTTGAGCTGCTTCTTGATGATCTCGACGTTCGTCGTGAGCGCGAACTGCGCCTTGATGATCTCGTCCTGCACGGCCTTGTCGGCCAGCGCGCGCGCGGCGGGGAGGACCTTCATCATCTCCACGGTCATCGCGTTGCAGGCCTTGCGGATTTGCTCGGTGGCTTCGGCGGGAGTCATGGCGGGAAGATTGACGCAAAGTCGCAAGGGCGCAAAGGAAGGAACGGAGGCTTCGGACGGATCGCGTGAAGGAGCAGGAGCGCCGGTCTCCGACCCGGCGCGTCCTGGTCCGCCTACGAAAACCGGTCCTCCGTCCACGGGTCGGCGGTGTTCGAGTAGCCGCGCAGTTCCCAGAAGCCCAGCACGTCGCGGTCGAGAAACGTGATTTCGCGCACGAACTTCGCGCCCTTCCACGCGTAGCGCTTGGGCACGATGACGCGCGCGGGTCCTCCGTGCTCGAGCGGCAGCGGCCTGCCGTTCCACGAATGCGCCACGAGCACGTCGTCGTCGAGGCACACGTCGAGCGGGTTGTTCGTCGAGTAGCCGTCGTAGCTCTTGAAGAACACGTGCGACGCGCCGGGCTTGGGCTTGACGAGGTCGGCGAGCGTGAAGAACGCCACGCCCGTGAACTCCATGTCGAACTGGCTCCACGTCGTCACGCAATGGAAGTCGCTCACGTCCGTGAACTGCGGCAGCGCGATGAACTGCTCCCACGAGAGCGTGACCGGGTTCTCGACGAGGCCGTGGATTTTCAAGGTCCACTCGTTGAGCGGCACCTCGGGATGGATGCCGAGGTCGAGCACGGGGAAGTTGCGGACCTGCCGCTGGCCGGGCGGCAGGCGATCGGTCGAGCGGACGGCGGGTTTCTCCTGCCCGGCCATCTTGCGCGCCCAGCGTTCCTTGCGCGCGATGTAGTCGGCTTTCACGGCATCAGGCTAATGCACGGCTGCGGACGCCGGAAGGCGGGATTTTATGGGGTGCACCCGGTGGCTCCATGGCTTCGGTGACTCGCGCACTCACAGCGTGTGGCCGGGGATGGTGCAGCGGGGCACGTCACCGACGTTCGTGCCTGCGGAGTAAACACCGCCACTGGGACACGCCGGAAGAACCGAGGCCATCATAGAGGAAAGCACGTTCGTGTCCTTGAGCGAATAGGTGTCGGTTGCGGTCATTTCAAAATCGAGCGCCCACTGCTGCACCGCGGCGTTGATCCACTTGAGGTTGAAAATGCACTGCTCCCGGTGCTCGCGCTCAAGCCACCACGGGAAGAACCCAGCCGCGCCGAGGAGCAGCACCACGCCGACGAGCGCCAGTTCGCTGCGCTTGAAGCCGGTTTCGGATTGGTTTCGTCTTGCGGTGTTCATCGCGCGCCTCACAGCGAGTGGCCCGGAAACAACGAACTTCCAACTTCCAACTTCCAACATCGAACGCCCGACGCCGCTCGGCCCGTTGGAAGTTCAATGTTGGGCGTTGGACGTTCGATGTTCATCCGCCCCGTCACCTCCTCCTCCCGATCCTCCCGAAGTGGTAGCCCTTGCCGATGCGCACCGCGCGCGCCTTCATCTCGTGCGGAGTCGGCGCGCCGGGTTTGCCGTGCTCGAAGAGCGCCGTGTATTTGTAGGCGAAATTCTCCAGCTTCACCCGTTCGACCGCGCGGCCGATGAAGCGCTCGATGGCGAACACGTGCGTGGCGTCCTCCGCGATCATGATGGTGAACGCGTCGCCGGTGTTCTCCGCGCGGCCCGTGCGGCCGATACGGTGGACGTAATCCTCCGGGTGCTGCGGCACGTCGTAGTTGACCACGTGGCTGACGTTGGCGATGTCGAGTCCGCGCGCCGCGATGTCCGTCGCCACGAGCACTTCGTAACGGCCCTCGCGGAAGCCCTTCAACGCGTGCTCGCGCTCGGCCTGAGTGCGGTTGGAGTGCAGCACGGCGACGGAGTGGTTCGCGCGTTTGAGGGTGGCGGCGACGCGGTCGGCGCCGTGCTTGGTGCGGCAGAAGACGATCACCGAGTCGTAATGCACGCGGTCGAGCAGCGCGAGGAGCAGGTCGTCCTTTTGCGCGGAGTTCACGGGGTAGAGGACGTGCTTGACGGTGTCGGCGGGCGAGCGGCGCAGGCCGATCTCGACGGTCTGCGGGTTGCGCATCGCCCACGAGATGAGCGTCTCGATGGCGGGCGGGATGGTGGCGCTGAAGAGCGACGTGTGCCGGTGCGCGGGGCACTTCTGCACGATGCGCTTCACGTCGGGCAGGAAGCCCATGTCGAACATGCGGTCGGCTTCGTCGATGACGAGGAACTCGACGCGGTCGAGCCGGCAGCGGCCCTGTTCCATGTGGTCGAGCAGGCGTCCGGGCGTGGCGACGATCACGTCCACGCCCTTGGTGAGCGCCTCGATTTGCGCGCCGTAGCCGACGCCGCCGTAGAACACGGCCACGCGCAGGTCCGTGAAGCGCGCGTAGTCGCGGAAGGCGGTCTCGACCTGCGCGGCGAGTTCGCGAGTGGGTTCGAGCACGAGCGCGCGGGCGGGGCCGGCCGCGTGCTTGTCGAGCTTGGAGAGGATGGGCAGGGCGAACGCGGCGGTCTTGCCCGTGCCCGTCTGCGCGGAGCCGATGATGTCCGCGCCCGCCATGATGAGCGGGATGCCGCGGAGTTGGATGGGGGTGGGTTCGGTGTAGCCCATCGCGCGGACGCCATCGAGCATTGCGTGGGACAGGCCGAGATTTGCAAACGCCATGGGGCGCAGGCTAACGAACGCCGCGCGGGCAGGAAAGGGAAAGCTGGGACGCCTTTGGGTGCATTTCAGTTTCTTGCAGGACAACGGGAGAAGGTGGATTCGCAGCCCAATGAACTTCGCTTGTTCTCACCCTCACCCCGATTCTCTCCCTCCGGAGGAGAGGGGGAATCGTCGCCCGTCATTCGGTGGAATCGGACGCGGTGAGTGCACGCACACCGTCCCGAGTCGCCAGCACCGTCCGAAGTGCCTCCCCCTCCCAGCGGGAGAGGGTCGGGGTGAGGGAGAACGACCCCAAAGGTAGAACCGGCGTGCAGGAAAGTGAAATGCGCCGGACGCCTAATTTGCTGTCGCCTTTTTACTTGCCGCCTCCCACGCAGGCCACTAGAAGTGTCCCAACTGAATCCCAGAGTCGGCCGCGCCGCGTGAGCCTTCAACCCATGCGGGCTGCGCCGAGACGAAAGGCGACCATGCCAGAGCACGAAGACACTTCCCAACACGCGCCGGGTTTCTCGCGACGCGGATTCCTCCGCGGCATCGGCGTGACCGGCGCCGCGGCGAGCGTCGTCACCGCACTCAAGCCGGACGCGAACGCCGCCGAAGCCGGCATCCGCGGGCCGGGCGAAGTGCCCGTCACGCTCAAAATCAACGGCGCGACGCACAAGCTCAACCTCGAGCCGCGCGTCACGTTGCTCGACGCGCTCCGCAACCGGCTCGACCTCACCGGCTGCAAGAAAGTCTGCGACCGCGCCACCTGCGGCGCGTGCACGTGCCTCGTGGACGGCGAACCCGTCTATTCGTGCTCGATGCTCGCCATCGAGGCCGAGGGCCGGAGCGTCACGACCGTCGAGGGGCTTGGCACGCCGAAGAAGATGAACGCCGTGCAGGCCGCGTTCGTGAAGCACGACGCGCAGCAGTGCGGTTTCTGCACGCCGGGATTCGTCACGGCCGCCACCGCCTTCGTCCGCAAGCATCCCAACGCCAGCATTGATGAAATCCGCGCCGGTCTCGGCGGGAACCTCTGCCGCTGCGGCACCTACGCCGGCATGTTGCTCGCCGTCTCCGACGCCGCGAAGAAAGGAGGAGCGTAATGGCTACCGTTGCATGGCCCGCCGCTGAGAAACGCGCCCACATCGGCAAGCGATACGACCGCGCCGACGGTCCCGCCAAGGCCACGGGCTCGGCGAAGTATTCCTACGACATCAACCGCCCCGGCATGCTTTACGCCAAGGTCGTCACTTCGCCGCACGCGCTCGCGGACATCTCGGGCGTGGACACCAAGGCCGCCTCCGCCCTCAAGGGCGTGCGCGCCGTGTGGGTGGACACCGACCTCAAGGAAGTCCAATACGTCGGCCAGATTGTCGCGGCCGTCGCGGCTGACACCGAGGAAATCGCCACCGAGGCCGCGGAATTGGTGAAGGTGACCTACGCCGTCAAGCCGCATCAGGTCGTGGACAACGACCCGAAATTCGTCAACGCCGCCAGCGGCGCGCCCGCCGTCCGCAACGTCGGCAACTTCGACCAGGCCTTCGGCGCGGCGGCCGTCCGCCACGAGGGCACTTACGGCGTGCCGGTCATCACGCACTGCTGCCTCGAACCGCACGGGCAGGTCACCGAGATGCAGGGCGACAGCCTCTACATCTGGCCTTCGACGCAAAACGTCACCGGTTACGCGAACCAACTCGGCGCGCAGGTCGGCGTGGACCAGAACAAAATCGTCGTCGAGACCCAATACATGGGCGGAGGCTTCGGCTCGAAGTTCAACTTCGACAAGTGGGGTGTTATCGGCGCGACGCTCTCGAAGCAAACCGGCAAGGCCGTCAAGCTGATGCTCGACCGCGACCTTGAGCAGATGATCGGCGGCAACCGGCCGTCGGGCTTCGGCAAGGTGAAGGTCGGCCTCGACAACACCGGCAAGATTACCGCGTTCAGCGCGGACATCGTCGGCACGGGCGGCGTCGGCGGCTGGAACATGGGCCAGCTTCCTTACGTCTTCACCAAGATTCCGAACATCTCGATCACCGGCCGCCGCATCGTCACGAACCGGGGCGCGCAGCGTGCGTGGCGCGCGCCGGCGCATCCGCAGTGCTGCTTCCTCTCGCAGACCGCGCTCGCCGACGCCGCGGCCGCGCTCAAGATGGACGAGCTCGATTTCTTCCTGAAGAACCTCGACCTCACCGACCGCGAGGAAGTCTACAAGGCCGAGCTGCTGAAGTGTGCCGACATGATCGGCTATCGCAAGAAAGCCCACGCGCGCGGCGACGCCACGCGCGGTCCGAACAAGCGCGGCCTCGGCATGGCCATCCACACGTGGGGCGGACGCGGCCATCCGAGCCAGTGTGACATCACCGTGCATTCCGACGGCACCGTCGAGGTGAAGATGGGCACGCAGGATCTCGGCACCGGCACGCGCACCACGGTCCCGCAGGTCATCGCTGAAACGCTCGGCATCCAGATGGATCAGGTGAAGTTCCTCATGGGCACCAACCGCTACCCGCCCTCGGGCGGTTCCGGCGGCAGCACGACCATTGGCGGCGTCAGCGCCGCGGCCCGCATGGGCGCGACGGCGGCGCTGAACGAGCTGATTGATCAACTCGCGCCGCGGATGGGCTTGAAGCCCGACCAGCTCGAGGCGAGCGCCGGCGCCATCCGGCAGATTGGCAACCCCGCCTACGCCGTGCCGTGGAAGACCGCATGCGCTTTGCTCGGACCTAACACCATCACCAAGCGCGGCGTGTGCGACCCCAACGCCGCGCAAGCCGCGGGCCTCATCAACCAGCAGGTCGGCGGCGCACAGATGGCCGATGTCTCCGTGGACATCGAGACCGGCGTCGTTACCATCAACGAGATGGTCGCCGTGCAGGATTGCGGGCTGATCATCAACATAAAGCTCGCCGAGAGCCAGGTCTTCGGCGCGCTCATCATGGGCATCACCTCGGCGCTCTTCGAGGAGGCCGTCTATGACGCCCGCACCGGCCAGATGCTCAACGCCGACATGGAGTTTTACCGACTCGCCGGCATCAAGGACGTCGGCCAGCTCAAGGTCCACATGATGACCGGCAAGGGTTACGACGAGCGCGGCGTCATCGGCCTCGGCGAACCGCCCGTCATTGCGCCCCTCGCCGCCATCGCCAACGCCGTCGCCAACGCCATCGGCGTGCGCGTGCCCGACGCCCCGTTCACGCCCGACCGTGTCATCACCGCCCTCCAGAAAGGAGGCAAGCTCGCATGAAGCCATTCGACTACGCCGCGCCCAAGACCCTCAAGGAAGCCGCCGACCTCCTCGGCGACACGTGGGGCCGCACCGAAATCCTCGCCGGCGGCACCGACCTGCTCAACGGCATCAAGGACGGCCTCACCGCGCCCTCGCGCCTCGTGAGCCTCCGCAACATCGCCGAACTCGACGACATCAAATCCGATTCCAAGGGCCTGCGCATCGGCTCGATGGTCACGCTCGCGAAACTCGCGGCCAACGCCGCCGTGCAGAAGAACTTCCCCGCGCTCGCGGCGGCGGCGAATGGCACCGGCTCCGCGCAGATGATGAACATGGGCACCGTCGGCGGCGACCTCTGCCAGCGGCCGCGCTGCTGGTTTTACCGCAACGGCAACGGACTCCTCGCGATGAAGGACGGCAAGTCCCTCGTCCGCGACGGCGACAATCGCCACCACGCCGTCTTCAACACCGACGGCAATGCGCTCTTCGTCAGCGCCTCCAGCCTCGGCCCCGCGCTCGTCGCGCTCGGCGCGGAGATGAACGTCGTCGGCCCGAAGGGCAAGTCGCGCAAGATTCCCGCCGCCGAGTTCTTCACCACGCCGCGCAACGAACACGAGCGCGAGACGGCGCTCAAGCCGAATGAAATTCTCGCGGACGTTTTCGTCCCGATGCTCGGGCTGAAGAACGCAACCTACGAAGTCCGCCACCGCGGCGGGCTTGACTGGCCCTACGTCACCGCGACCGTCGCCTACAAGCTGAACAAGGGCGGCTCCGTCACCGACGCGCGCGTCGTGCTCGGCCACGTCGCGACCACGCCCCACCGCGCCGCGAGCGCCGGGCGCGTGCTCGAAGGCTTGAAGCCCGACGAATCGAGCGCCACCCGCGCCGGAGCGTCCGCCACCGATGGCGCGAAGCCGCTGAGCGGAAACGCCTACAAACTGCAACTCGTGAAAGCCGCCGTGAAACGCGCCGTGCTCGCCGCGGCCGCATGAGGAGACCGAGCCATGGAACCCACACCTGCCCCCACGATTGACCTTCGCGCTCCCTGCCGCCACCTGCGCAGCAAAGAAATGTTCCACTCCGCCACCGGCGCGCCCGACGACGAGTTCTCCAGCGGCGTTTATTGGTGCCAGAAGACTTGCGAGGCGTTCGGCCCCGACGGCGAGCTCGCCGACAAAACCCGCTGTTGCAACGGGCGCTCCTGCTACCTATTGTAACCATCAGAACAGGAAACGGACCACGGGAGCGAAGCGTCAAGCCCGGCGAACTCGGGTCAGGCTTCGTGAGAATTCGTGGAATTCGTGTCCAAGAACTGAAACGACCATGAAGACCACCCTCCTGCTCACTGCACTCCTCGCCACCACTGCGCTCACCGCCCGTGCCGGCGGCATCGCGGGCGACTACCTCGAAGTGCGCACCTGCGACATCTACACCGGCCCGTGCTTCGCCAACGCCGAGATGGGCCTCACCGGCAAGGAAGCCATCCTCACGTGGGCCGTCCGCGAAGGCACGTGGAACGGCACGCGCCTCGACGGCCTCAAGGTCATCGCCGTCGTCCGCACCGACAACACGATGGGCGACCAGTCGTTCGCACCCCGCGCGGGCAAGGCTGTGGTCATCGTGGACGCGAAGGCCGACGCAAAGCAACGCGACGCGCTCATCGCGATGGTCCGGTCCGCCGGCGGCAAGCTCATCAGCGAAGTCGCCGAGGTGAAGTCCGCCGCCATCGAGACGAACATCGGCAACTGCACCAAGGCCGGCTGCGCCTCGGTGAAAGCGGCGAACCTCGTCGCCATCTCCACCCGCTGCTTCGGCGGCAACGACCACGTCTGTGGCAACGAGACCACCTTCTATCCGCCGCTCACGAAGATTGCCGGCGCGCTTCCCGCCTACACCGAGCTCGCGAGCTACGCAGGCACGGGGCTGAACGTCACCTTCACCGCCAGCCAGCAGCGCAGCGCGTTTCTCGGCACCTTCACGCTGTAAGCGCGGAGCGCCGGCCTCCGACCCGGCGCAAGGACTCGATTGGCTTCACAACGGCCGGAAGTGGCGACACTTCCGGCTTGTTGACTTTGCACTCGGACGACTGGTGCGAAGCGAGGCATGAGTCGCACTGGTCCCGTCAGTCGCAGTCCCTTGCAACTCATGTAACCGATGTAACGAGCCACGGCTGTGCCCTCTTCTCCCTCACATGTCATTCAGGTAAACCTCGCGGTTGCGGTGGAGGTAGAGCGCGCCGGACGTTGCCGTGAGCGTTACCGTCACCCACAGCGCGAGTTGCGCGAACGGGCTGACCCACGGGTTGAAAAATCCCTTGAGCCACGGCCACCACTCGACGTGCGCATCCAGCACCAGCAGCGCGATGATGGCCACCATCTGCGAGATGGTCTTGTGCTTCCCGTAGCGTTCAGCCGCGAGCGTGACGCCCTTCGACGCCGCCAGCAGCCGCAGCCCCGTGATGGCCAGTTCGCGCGCCACGATGACGATCGCCATCCACGCCTCGACGATCACGCCTGTGGGACTCAACTGCGCGCGCTCGACCAGCGCGATGAACGCCGAGCACGTGAGCACCTTGTCGGCGAGCGGGTCCATCAGGATTCCGAAGTTGGTGATGAGCTTGCGGTCGCGGGCGATCTTGCCATCGAAGTAATCCGTCAGGCTCGCGATGCTGAAGAACACGAGCGCGAGCGTGTCGTTCACCGGCGAGCGCGAGAACATCACGACGAGGAACACCGCCGTCATCACAAAGCGCGACACCGTGAGTTTGTTGGGGAGGTTCAAAGTTGGAGTCCTTGACGCAAAGGCGCAAGGGCGCGAAGGGGATGGAGGTCGCGGATCACAGGCCGTTCACAACCCGGTGGATGCCGTTCTTCACAATCTGCTCGCCGAAGTTGATCACGACCCCAAGCTACACCTTCGACAGGCGGAGATACGCGAGCATCTGCGCCTCGAAGACGCGGTTCCACGCCTCGACGGCTTTCGGGTCCACCAAGACCAGATCGTTCACGCGGAAGGTCCAGCCGGAGCGTTGTGCGAAGGGTGACGCCCTTGTAAATGATCGGAACGGGCTGCTGTCGTTCCACCTCCATTCCGCGCAGCTTCGGCTCTTGCGCCAGCGCCTCCTCATACACGCTCTCAAGCAGCCCCGGCCCGCCCAGCACGCGATGCACCTCGATCGCGCTCTCGACGATGACCTTTGAGATGGCGTTCTCGTCCACGGGATATCCTGCTTCTATGCGCCTTTGCGCGTTCGCGTCAAACTCAAACCGGTTCCGCAATCAAGTCGTAGTCCGTGTGCCCGATGACCTTCACGCTCGCAAACTCACCGGCGGGGAGCTTGCCGCGCACATACACGCGGCCGTCAATGTCCGGCGCGTCGGCCTCGCCGCGGGCGACGGAGTAGTTCCGTGTTTGGAACTGCGAGTCCCGGCCTTTGCCATCCCGCATCAGCCCGTGTTCCCACGAGAGAATGTCCGCCCGTTGGAGCTGTCTCTCTTTCGCGCCGCCCTCCACGATCACCTTGAGCATGCGCCCGACAAAGCTCTCCGCCACGGCGCGAGCAACCCGATGCTGCTCTGCCATCGCGCGGGTGAGGCGGCGCTGCCGCGTGCGCGCCGGCACCTGCATTTCCATCCGCCCGGCGATGGTCCCTTCCTCCTTCGAGTAGGTGAATACGCCGAGCCGTTCGAATTTCGTCTCGCGGATGAATTCGAGCAGCGTCTCGAAGTGTTCCTCCGTTTCGCCGGGGAACCCGACGATGAACGTGGTCCGCAGCGCGATGCCCGGCACTCCGGCGCGGATGCGCCGCAGCAGGTCGCGGATGTAGTCGCCCGTCGTCTCGCGCCGCATGCGTTGAAGCATTTCGTCGTGGATGTGCTGAAGCGGGATGTCCACGTAGCGGGCCACCTTCGGACATACGGCGATGGTGCGGATAAGTTCGTCCGTCCAGTGCGCGGGATGCGTGTAAAGGAGGCGGATCCAAAACTCGCCCGGCAGCGCATTCAACTCGCGCAGCAGCGAGCAGAGCGTCGTCGCATCCGCGGGCAGCGAGCTCGCTGCGGCGCTGAATTTCTCCGGCGACGCGATGGCGCGGCTGTGGTTCGCTCGCAGGTCGAGCCCGTAATACGTGGAATCTTGCGAGATGAGGTTCAGTTCCTTCACGCCGTCCGCAAGCAACGCGCGCGCCTCGGCAACGACATCCGCCTGCGTGCGGCTGCGGTGCGAGCCGCGCATCCGGGGGATGATGCAGAAGCTGCAAGGGTGGTTGCAGCCCTCGGCGATTTTTACGTAGGCGAAGTGCCGCGGCGTGAGGCGGAACCGCGGCGTGGCGAAGTCGGGCACGAACGTCGGTCGCGCGGTGACGTCGAGCAGCGGCGCGTTCTGTGCGGTGGAAGTCACCACGGATTTTGTCCTGCCGAATCGTGCCGTGCCGCGAAGGGACTCCTCGTGGTCGTTGGCGGACGGTCGCGACTTCTCAAGCTGTGACAGCGCCTTCCTTGCCGCCAGCTTTGAAACGGGAACTTTCGACTTTGAACTTTGGACTTCGCGGAAGCGGTTCGTGCGATTCGCAAGAGCGCGCTTCACGATGTCCGAGGCTTGGGCGACTTGATCAATGCCCATGAACGCGTCCACTTCGGGGAACAGCTTGGGCAAGTCGTCCCGAAACCGCTGCGACAGGCAGCCTGACACGATGAGCGCCTGACCACGCGACTGAGCTTCGCGAGCCGCGGCACTTTCGAGGATGGTGTCCACGCTCTCCTCCTGCGCGGCATCAATGAACGAGCACGTGTTCACGATGACGGCGTCGGCTTGCGCCGGGTCGTTCGTGATTTCGACGCCGTCTTCCAGCAGCGAGCCGAGCATGACCTCGGCGTCCACGAGGTTCTTCGCGCAGCCGAGGGAGATCATGCCGACGCGCAGCGGTCGCGCGGCGTGTGGAGTGGGTTCGCTCACAGCGCGGAAAAACTACGGGCCACGCGGTTGGAGAGCAACTCCAGCCACTGTGCTGGGTCGGCCATTGCCCGCTCCGCAGTCGTCAGGTCGGGAGCAAGCGCGAGCGCCGTTGTGAATCGTCGTGACAGCAGCGGACGCTCGTTCACCACGCCGCCAAGGCCGATGCACGGGAGATTGAGTGATCGAGCGCGACGCGCCACTTCGCCGACGCCCTTGCCCATCAGCGTCGAGCGGTCGAGCGCGCCTTCGCCGGTGAGGACGAGGTTGCATTCGCGCAACCGCCGATCGAGCGACGCGTGCCGGGCGAACAGGTCGAAGCCGGGGACCAATTTCGCCCCGAGGAACGAACGCAATCCGAATCCGAGTCCACCCGCAGCGCCGGCACCGGGCTCGCGCCGGAAGTTGGTGCCGAACTCGCGCGCGAGCACATCGGCGAGCCGGCGGAGATTGCGTTCGGAAGGGACGAAATCCTCGGTTCGCAGCCCCTTTTGCGGACCGTAGATTCGAGAACAGCCGCGCAAGCCAAGCAGCGGGTTTTGCACGTCCACGGCCACTCTCACGTCGCGGAACAACCGGCGGCGCGGTGCAACGATGGACTTGAGCCGATGAAGGTCAGTCCACGACTCAATCTCGTCGCCGTCCGGGTCGAAGAACTCCCAGCCGAGGGCGCGAGCGACGCCGAAGCCCGCGTCGTTGGTCGCGCTTCCACCGATGCCGACGAGGCAGCGGCGCGCGCCTTTCCTCGCCGCCGCTTCGAGCGCAGCGCCGAGGCCGACCGTGTCGAGTGCGAACGGGTGAAGCTTCCCTCGCGGTAGCAGCGCGAGGCCGATGATTTTCGCCGACTCGATGATGGCGGCCTTCGTTCGTGGCTCCCACCACCACGGCGCGGTGAGCGGGCGATGCGCGGCGTCCACGGTGCGGACAATCTGCCTCCGCGCGCCGAGCAGGGCCGCGAGCACTTCGCCGAAACCGTCCCCGCCGTCGCTCATCGGCAGCAGGTCGAGGTGATCCTTTGGGCGTGCGGCGCTCCAGCCTCGCGCGATGGCGTCCGCGGCGGCTTGCGCGGTGAGCGTGCCCTTGAACTTGTCCGGAACGACGAGAACCCGAAGCGGCGAGGAAGCCTTCATGCCTTGGAGCCGCGCCTCCATTCCACGCGCGGCGGTTCGGGAAGACCTTGTGCCCGGAGTGCGGTGCGGAAGTGCATCTTCGCCACTTTCGGCAACACAGCCGAGCCGTGCTTCGCGATGAAGTCCTTCGCCGCGGCATCCACCGCAGCCGATGCGCCTTTGGGCAGCTTCGCGTCGAACTGCTTCTCCAACGCAGCTAGCCGGGTCACGAACTCATGCCGCGCGAGGATCGAGGCCGCGGCGACGGCGAGGTCGGCCTCGGCCTTGTGGCGTTGAACGAGTTCGATCTCACGCCCGAGCGGCATGAGCGCCTTCGCCACGGTGTCCTTGCTCGACGCAAACTGATCACTGATCGCGCGAACCGGCGGCGGGTTCATCGCGTCGCGTCGGCCCATGAGATTCTCGATCACGCGCGCATGGCCCCATGCGAGCACCGCGTTCACGCTGCCCATCGTGGCGTGCAGGCGGTTGTAAGCCTCGTTGCCGATGGTCACCACGTCGCACACGCAGCCGGACGTGGTGCGGATGAGCTTGGCGAGTTCGGCAATGCGTTTGTCGCTCGAGATGTTCTTCGAATCGCGGATGCCGGCGTCCTGCCATGCGTGCACGACGGACTCGTTCACGTAAGCGCCCGCGATGCTCAGCGGCCCGAAAAAATCGCCCTTGCCGCTCTCATCCACGCCGAGCCGCGGGAAGAGCAACTCGGGGTTCAAGACGGCTTCGTAGCCGAGCCGCGCCTCCTTCAGGATTTCCGGTTCGAGCACGAACTCGATGAACTCGCGCGTGCCCTTGCCCTGCACGACGAGCTTGCCACTGTTGTAGAAGACGACGTTCCACTGGTCGCCCTCGGCGGCGAAGCGCGCGTGCGGCACGTCGCGGAACTTCGAGCCGCGCGCCTCGAGCCACGACTTGAGCGCGACGGCTTGCGCGTCGGTGAGTTTGCAGGTGTGGGAGGTCAGCGGCGTCACAAACGTTGCCGCATCGTAGGCGCGGCGGCTAACCTCGCGCAACCCGTGACTGGGCGAACAAAGACCAAAGAGCCGAAGACCGTTCAAACCGACCCACAGGCGAAACGGCTCGTGACTCCGTTGTTGCGCTGGTTCGCGTCGAACGCGCGCGACCTGCCGTGGCGGCGCACGCGCGACCCGTATGCCATCTGGGTTTCGGAGGTGATGCTCCAGCAGACGCAGGTCAAAACCGTGATCCCGTATTTCGAGCGCTGGATGCGCGAACTGCCCGATGTCGCCGCACTCGCCTCCACCCGCGAGGAACGCGTGCTCAAACTCTGGGAAGGGCTTGGCTACTATCGGCGCGCTCGCAATCTCCAGCGTGCCGCGCGCGAGATCGTGACACGACACGGGGGCAAGTTTCCGCGCGACTTCGAGAGCATCCTCGCGCTGCCCGGAGTCGGTCGTTACAGCGCGGGCGCCATCGCGAGCATCGCCTTCAACCAGCCCGCGCCCATCCTCGACGGCAACGTGACACGCGTGCTCACGCGGCTATTCGCCATCCGTCGGTCTCCGCGTCTCAAGCCAGTTCAAGCGCAGCTTTGGTCGCTTGCCGCCGCGCTCGTCGCTCATGCCGCTGCACGACGATCACAGGTGAGCGTGGAATCATTGCCCGCAGACTTCTCGATTACGAGCCGCGCCTCGGCACTGAACCAGTCGTTGATGGAACTCGGCGCGCTCGTCTGCACGCCGCGCGAGCCCGAGTGCGGTGCGTGTCCGCTGGAAACGCATTGCGTGGCAAGGCGTCTTGGCGTGGTGCGACGGATTCCATCCGCGGCACCGCGGCCAGCGACGGTTCCCAAACGATTCGTCGCGATCGTGGCGGAGTGCGACGGGCAGGTGTTCGTGCGCCGGCGGCCCGACGACGGCGTGAATGGCGGACTGTGGGAGTTCCCGAACTTTGCGCTGGGCTCCACTCGGCGCGCGGCATGGGAGTTCGTCGCGAAGCAAGTCCTTCGTGGTGAAGTTCAAGCTCGGCGTCCCTGGCTCACCGTCCGGCACTCCATCACCCGTTATCGCATCCGCGTGGATGCAGTGCGCGTCGCGGCGAAGGTGAACCTCGCGCACGACGGGGAGAAGTGGGTGCGCCGCGGGCGCTTGCCGGAGCTTCCATTCACCGCGGCGCACGCGAAGATCCGCGACGCGCTTCTCGCTGATCGCGATTGAAGTCGCATCGGTTTAAGTCGTCGTCGCAGGTGAAGGCTGGGCCGCTCTCAACTCCCGCTCGCGTAGGAATGCGAAGATCACGGGCGTGACAATGAGGATGTGGATCAAGCTCGAGACCATCCCGCCAATCACCGGTGTCGCCAGCGGCTTCATCACCTCCGCGCCAGTGCGGTTGCTCCACATGATGGGCAGCAGGCTGGCAACGATGGTCGCCACGGTCATCACCTTCGGGCGCAGGCGCAGGCGCGCGCCGTCCTTCACGGCTTGCACAAGGTCGTCGCGCGTGAAGGGCAGTCCGGCCGCGGCGCGCTCGGCCTTCTTCCTTTCCAGCATTTCCTCGAGATACACGACCATCACCACGCCGGTCTGGATGGCCGTGCCGAAGAGCGCGATGTAGCCGACCCACACGGCCACGCTGAAGTTGTAGCCGAGCGCCGCCTGCAGGAAGGCGCCGCCCGTCAGCGCAAACGGCACCGCGAGCACCACGTGCGCCGCCTCCTTGAGCGAGTGATACACGATGTAGAGCAGCAGGAAGATGATGAAGAGCACGCTCGGCACGATGAGTTTCAACGTGCGCTCGGCGCGAAGCAGGTTCTCGTATTCGCCGCTGTATTCGATGGTCATGCCCGCGGGCAGCGTGGGAACGATCTCCTTCGTCAGCTTCGCCCGCACGTCGTCCACAAAGCCGCCGAGGTCGCGGTCCTTCACGTTGGCTTGCACGAAGACGCGCAACCGGCCGTTCTCGCTTTGGACTTCGCTCGGGCCGAGGTTGCGCCGGAATTTCGCCACCTGTCCGAGTGGGATGAACTTGCCTGACGGCGTCGCGATGAGGACTTCGCCGAGGCGCTCGATGTCGTCGCGCTCGCCGCGCTCGATGCGGACCTGAATCGGGAAGCGCTGCCGGCCCTCGATGGTGGTGGAGACGTTCTTGCCGCCGAGCCCGGCCTCGACCGCGTCGAGCACGTCCTGCGCGCGCAGGCCGAAGCGCGCCATCGCGGGGCGGTCCACGGAGATTTCGAGATACGGCTTGCCCTGCACGCGCGACGCGGAAACGCCGACGGCGCCGGGGATTTCGCGCACGACGCGCTCGACGTCGAAAGCCTTGGATTGAAGTGCGTCGAGGTTGTCGCCGAGCAGCTTGATGCCGACCTGCGCGCGGATGCCGGTCGAGAGCATGAGGATGCGGTTCTCTATGGGTTGGAGAAAGCTCGGCACGTAGCCGGGCACTTCGAGCATTTTCTCCATCAGCTCCTCCTTGAGTTTTTCGATGGTCATGCCGTCGCGCCACCCGGGGTTGCGCACGACGGTGGGCCACTTGATGAAGCCGAGCACGGTGCGGTTCGTCGCGAGCCACTCGGGCTTGAGCATGATGGTCGTCTCGATCATCTCGACGGGCGCGGGGTCGGTGGCGGTCTCCATGCGGCCGAGCTTGCCCGCGACGGACAGCACCTCGGGAGTGGCGCGCAGCACCTGGTCCTGCCACGCCATGATGCGCTTCACCTCGGTGAGCGACGTCGTTGGCAACAGCACGGGCATGAAGAGCAGCGAACCTTCGTTGAGCGGTGGCATGAACTCCTTGCCAAAGCCCTTCGTGGCGGAAGCGATGCGGTCCCAGCCGCGTGTTTGAACCCAATCGTGCCACGGTCGGGGCAGACCGAAGCCGACGGCCACGGCGCAGGCGAGCAACAGCGCGGCGATGAGCATCACGGTCTTGCGCCAGTGGAGCGCGAAGTCCAGCAACGGGTCGTAAATCGCGAGCAGCGCGCGCATGACCCAGTTGCGGTCCTCGCCGTGGAACGGACCGCGAACGAGCAGCGTGCACAACGCGGGCACGACCGTCGCCGCGAGCAGCGTCGAACCAATCATCGCGAAGGTCTTGGTGAACGCGAGCGGGTGGAACAGCTTGCCCTCCTGTCCCGCGAGCGCGAACACCGGAATGAATGCGAGGATGATGATGACCATCGCGAAGAAGATGGGGCGGCCCACCTGCTTCGAGGCGGCGAGGGTCACGTCCCACGTTTCAGCGGCGGTGAGACAGCCGCCCTTGGTTTCCTCAGCGCGCTCGCAATGCCGGATGACATTCTCCGTCATCACAATGCCCGCGTCCACGAGCACGCCGATGGCGATGGCGATGCCGGCCAGCGACATGATGTTCGAGGTGATGCCAAACTCCTTCATCAGGATGAACGAAATCAGAATCGAAACCGGCAGCGGGAACGTGACGATGAGGATGCTGCGGAAGTGGAACAGGAAGATGATGTGCGCGAGCGTGACGAGGATGATTTCCTCGGCGAGCGCGTGCTTGAGCGTGTCAATCGTGCGGTCAATCAGCTCGCTGCGGTCGTAGAAGGGCCGGATGCTCACGCCCGGCGGCAGGCTCGGCGAAATCTGCGCGCTCTTCTCCTTCACGAGTTCGCTGACCTGCATGGCGTTCTCGCCGGTGCGCATCACCACGGTGCCACCGACGACTTCCTTGCCGTCCACGTCGAGCGTGCCGCGGCGGAAGTCGCCACCAATCTGAACCGTCGCCACGTCGCGCAGGTAGATGGGCGTGCCGTTGCGCTCCATGAGCACGATGGCTTCGAGGTCCGCGGTGGATTTCACGAGGCCGATGCCGCGCACGACGAACTCCATGCCGTTTTCCTCGATCACCTTGCCGCCGACGTTGAGGTTGCTCTGCTGCACGGCTTCGAGCACGGATTGCAGCGACACGCCGAGCGCGCGCATCTTCCGCGGCGAGACCTCGACCTGATACTGCCGCACGAAGCCGCCGACGCTGCCGACCTCGGCGACGCCCTTCACCGCATTGAGCTGGTAACGCACGAACCAGTCCTGCACCGCGCGCAATTGCCCGAGGTCGTAGCCGCCCTGCGGCGCCTTCGCGGGGTCAACGTGGAGGTAATATTGATAGACCCAGCCGAGGCCGGTCGCGTCGGGGCCGAGCTTGGGGATGACCTCCTTCGGAAGAACGTCGCCGAGATAATTCAGCCGCTCGAGCACGCGCGTGCGCGCGAAGTAGTTGTCAATGCGGTCCTCGAAGACAATCGTGAGCAGCGAGAAGCCGAACATCGAACTCGCGCGCACAGCCTTCACGCCGGCGAGGCCCTGCAAGTTGACCGAGAGCGGATACGTGACCTGGTCCTCGACCTCCTGCGGCGAGCGTCCGGGCCAGTCCGCGAAGACGATGACCTGGTTCTCGCTGAGGTCGGGGATGGCATCCACCGGCGTGCGATAGACGGCGCGCACACCGAAGCCGATGACGAACAGCACGCCGCACAACACGAGAAAGCGGTTGCGCAGCGACCACTCGATAAGGCGGTTGATCACGGTTTCACCTCCACTCCACAGTCCATCATCGGGTTGCCGAAGAACGGGTTTTGCAACGGGCCCTGGAGTTGCACCCAGTAGGAGGTCATGCCGTTCTTCGGCGCCATCGGACAGGCATAGATTTTCACGTCCTTGAACGCCGGTTGCCGCCGCGCCGCGCGCGTGAGGTCCACGACGGCAGCGGTGAACGGATAGAACGCCTTGCGCGCGGCGGCGGTGTCCGAAGCGGTGGCGAGGTGGCCGCTGGCGTGGAGCTTCGCGAGCAAGGGTTGCCAGTCGTCCGCGCGCTCGAAGGCTTTGCTGAGCGCGGGCAACTCCGTGTGCAGCTTCGGCACGAGCGCGTTAAAGTCGTCGAGTTTGGCGTGTGCGAGCGCAATGCTGATGCCGTTGGCGAGGGCGAGGAAGTTGCTCACGGCGGATTGCTGCACGGCGTTCAACTCGGGCAAGGGCGGGAGTGGCAGCAGCTTGTGGCCCGAGTCGGCCGCGCTCGCGCTCGGCGGCGCGCCGCGTCCGGTATGATGCTCATGTGCGCCGGCGGTGCCGCTTTCGAGCTGCGCCTGCGCATCAATGAGCAGGTTGCCGGTGGTAACGACCTTCTCGTCTTCGCCGAGACCCGCGAGGATTTCGACGAGGTCATCGCCGGTGCGGCCGAGCTTGATCATGCGCTGTTCGTAGATGCCGCCGCCCTTGTCCACATACACGACGGGTTGCGCGCCCGCGGCGAGCACGGCGCTGCGCGGCACGGCAAGCACCTCGGGCACTTCGACCTTCACGAGTCCGTCGGCGGAGAGCCTGTGCAGGAATTGGCGGCGTTTGCGCCCACCGTCCTCGACGAGCGGATTGTCGAGCTCGACGCGCACCTTCGCGCTGCGACTCATGTCCTTGATGTTCGGGTCAATGAACGCCACCGCGCCTGTGAACGACTTGCCGGGCGCGGACGGCGTGGAGACCTCGACGCTTAGCCCGGTGCGAATCCACGGCAGGTCGCGCTCGTAGGCGTCGAACTGAAACCACATCGTGGAGAAGTCAGCGAGCTCGAAGAGCTTGTCGCCCTCCTTCACGTATTGGCCCTCGTAAATGAAGCGGTTGATGACCGTGCCCGCGGCGGGTGTGAGGATTTCGGTGTGGAGGTTCGTCGCGGACTTGTCAGGCAGCGCGAGGATGTGCGCGTCCGTGAGGCCGAGGCGCTTGAGTCGCACGACAACGGCGTCCATGAGCCGGATGCGCTCGGCTTGCACGAGGGCGTTGGTCGAGGCAGGCAGGCGAGCGAGCGAGGCGTATTCGCGCTCGGTGTTGAGCAGCATCGGGCTGAACAGCGTGGCGAGTGGTTCGCCGGCAGAGACCTCCGCGCCGATGAAGTTGATGAAGAGCCGGTCCACGCGTCCGTCGGCGATGGCGGAGATGAAACGATGGCGCGTGTCGTTGTCGTCAATCGTGCCGGAGACGCGCAGCGTGCGCGTGAGCGGCTGGCGTTTCACGGCAACGGTTTGCACGTGGATGGCGTTGATGCGGTTGGTGGAGAGCATCATCTGGCCGGGAAGCAGATTCGCGGTCGGCCCCGAGCCGAGCGGGGCGAGCGCCATGCCGCAGAAGGGACACGTCCCGGGCTTTTTCTCGCGCACCTGCGGGTGCATGGAGCACGAGTAGGTTTTCTCCGCGGCGGCTGCGTGACCCGCGTGGGCATCGCCGGACCGTGGGGTGAACTTGGCGGCGAAGAACCCGCTCGCGCCAGCAAGTGCGGCGACGGCGAGCATGAGAAGTGGCGTCTTCGATTTCATGGCTTTTCCTCCTTTTCGTCGGGCAACTGGCCGGTGCGGTAGTAGCGTTCGAGGGCGGTGAAGTCGCCGAGCCCGCAGCAGAGCACGAGCTCGGCGAACATCTGGTGCTGCTCCGCGGTGGCGCGGGCGATCATGAGCTGCGCGTCGAGCAGCATGCGTCGCAGGTCAATCACGTCGCGCGCCATGCCTCGTCCGGCTTCCCATGCGGTGCGCGCGCTGGACAGCGCGGCTTCGGTGCGGGGAATCACCTCGTCGCGATAAAGCACGGCTTCGCGGCGCGCCGAGTCGAGCTTTGTGGTGAGGCGGAAGACCTCCTCGCGCACGGCGGCTTCCCCATCCGCAAGGTCGTGCTCGATCGCTTTGGCCTTGGATTGGTCGCGCAGGATGTCGCTGCGATAACGCTCCGCGTTGCCCCACGGGAGATTGAACTTCACCGACGCCATCACTTCGCGATAGCCGAGGTTGCCGGAGAATTGGCGCGCTTGGAGACCGGCGGTGACATCCGGCCGCTGCAACGCGCGCGTGGAGCGGGCCATCGCATGAGCGGCGGCGATTTCGTCGCGGATGACCTTGAGCTTGGGCTCCTGCCTGCACGCAAGGTCGGCGAGCGCGGGGCGATACGGCATCGGGTCCGCGAGCACGGGCAGCAGGAGAGACGGCCAAGTCGCGGCGACGGCGCGGCCGAGCGCGCGGTTCACGGTGGAGAGTTCGGCGGCGAGCTTGTTCGTCTCGGCGTGGAATTCGTGAATGCGGCGCGTGCGCTCGTTTTGAAGCAGGACAACCTCAGCGTGCGTTCCCATGCCGGCGCGGAGGCGTTCCTCGGCGAGCGGAATGACGAGATCGAACCACGAGAGGTCCGCGGTGATGAGTTCGGCGGTCCGGTCGGCGAGAGCGGCGCGGAGCAGCGCCTTCGCGAGGTCGCGGCGGAGATACTGAAAGGTCATGTCCACTTCGCGGTCGCGGGCCTTCGCGCCGGCGATGGCGGCGGAGCGCGCGAGTTGCGGCTTGTTCCAGAGCGGGAGCTTCTGCTCGACGCCGTAAACGAGATTGCCGTCCTCCTGCACGGCCATCGAGCGGCCGGGGCCGGGGACCACATTGCCGACCATGACCATCGGGTCGTCCCATTTGCGGATGCCGCTGGCGTTGAAGATGGCGGCGTCGGTGCGCGACTGCGCGGCCCGGAGCGCGGGATGGTTGGTGCGCATCTCGGCGGCGAGGGACTTGAGCAGAGTGGCGTTGAGCGCAATTGGCTCGGTTGCAGGCGCGGCGAGGGTCGTCACGGAAAGCGTGAGCGAAGCCAGCGCCGAGATTCGTGCTGCGTGTTGCGTGTTGCGTGACGCTCGGTCTGTGGTGCAAAAAGTTTTCATGGCGGCAAGTCGGGACACTTCGAGCCGGTGGAACGGGACACGAGGGGACACGCCAACAGGAATGCCGCCGGCTCAAGGCGCACCACAGGCGTGAAGGGAGGGAATCAGACGAGCCAGGCGCAGTCGCGCGAGAAGAGCGGGACGGCGCAGGCTTGAGGGAAAACGCTCAGGGGCGATTCTGGGACCGCCGTGTCGGACGCGGGCGGCATCACCAAAGTGACCACGGCACTGACGAGCCATTGGACTTGTTGCTGGGTGAGCGACGGCGCGGGCGGCGGCGCCGGGACTTCGGATTGAACCGGATTGGCCGCAGCGCAGCAGGAGGCGCAATTGGCGCAGCAACCGGCGGGCTTCGTGCCGCAGGGGTTTGAAGCCGCTCCGGATGGCAGGACCGGCAACGCGAGGAGCGCGAGCGCGAGAAGCGAGGCGATGGCGGCCTTCACGGTGATACTATTGCCTCAGACAAAGTGACGCGTCAATCGTTCAAGCGCCGGGGCTCAGTGCAGAATGACGAAGCTGCCGTCGGCGAGTGCGATGGTTGCCGGCGTGCTCCAGACGGGGATGCCGTTTTCGATGCGGCCGGCGTCGCCAGCGGGCTTCCCGGTCGAGTCGAGCAACTGCCACGCGAGCGCGCCGCCTTTTTGCCAGCCCGTGCCCTCGGCCCACACGAGCAACCGGTCGCCCTTGCTGTTCGTTGCGAGGGAAGGGTGCTTCGCGCGCGCGCCGAAGGGCTGGGAGATTGCGCCGCCCGGTTTGCCCGTGGCGGGGTTGATTTCCGCGAAGTGCACGTGCCCGGCGGTCTCCCACGCGGCGAGGACAGCAGACGCCGATTCCGCGAGTGATTCGCTGCTCATCGGGCACTGGCCGATGCGCCAGTTGTGCAGCGCCGTCGAGGTGAAGGTCCGGCCGGTGTCGCGCGAGAAGAGCAGGGTCATGTCGCGGTTGAGCGCGTCGGTGGCGGCACGATAGAGGGTGTAGATGCCGCCGCGGCTGTCGGCGAAGGCTTTCATTCCGCAGCACGCGCAGACGCCACCGCGCGGGCTCGCGAGCTTTTCGGGCGCGAACGTCCTGCCATCGTCGCCGGACACTGCGACGAACACCATGCGACTCGCTTCGCCCGGAGTTGCCCCCTTCGGAGCGGCGTGCCAGAAGGCGAACACGTTTCCCTTGCTGTCCGCTGTGATGGCACCGCCGCCGTCGAGGACGGAAGTTTGACCCATCAAGTCGCGCTGCGGTTCGAAGGTTGCGCCGGAGTCATCGAGGCGCGAGTAATTCAACGGGCAGAGCGGATAACCCTGCGGTGCCTTGGGCGCGTCCTGCCCGCTGCCGTTCCAGAGGACGTGCGGGCGGGCATTTCGACCGAGGGCGAGTTGCGCGCCGCGGATGGTCCCCGCGGCGATGGCGCTGCCGGGCTTGCTGTTCACTCGCAGCGGGGCGGTGAAGGGCTTGTCGCCATCCTTCCGCTGGTAATAGACGTCGCAGGCTTTGGGGTCGCCCTTGAGATAGACGAGATGGATGGAGCTCTTGTCGTCCACGGCGGCTTGCGGTTGGATGCCGCCGTTGGGAACGCGGACGGGTATGACTTGCGGAGCGGACAGCGCCACGGTCGCGGAGGCGGCGACAAGCGTTCCGAACAGGCCGGTCATCGAGGCCTTGTTCATGGATGAATTGGAGCAAAAGTCCGCGAAGGCTGCGAGTGCGATCTTGACGCGGCATCGGGGTCGGCGAAGCTGGCCCCCGGCCGGGCCGAACCACATCGCTTCAAATCATGCCAACGCCAGTCCTCTGCCAGAGGTCACCGAAAGTCGAACGCGTAGAGCCGGGCTCGTATAGGTGGTGTTCCTGCGGACGTTCGGAATCCCAACCATTCTGCGACGGCTCGTATGCGGGCACGGGCTTCGAGCCGGTCGAGGTCGAAGTGACGACCGCGCGGCAGGTCGCGTGGTGATTGTGCAAGCACACGCAAGGCGCGCCGTTCTGCGACGGTGCGCATTCGCGGCTGCCGGGCGGGCAGTGACGCGCTTCACGGCTGCGGCGGCTTGAATTCCTTGCGGACGACCTCGGTGACGGAGGCCTTGTATTCCTCCATGAAGTCCACGGCGACGCCGGGATTGCGCGCGCGCCTGCCGGACTTGGTCGCCGAGTTTGAGCACCGCGGGCAGCGCAGTGCTGCGGACGGCGCCGGGGTTGACGAACTTGTGGATGAGCATGGAGGCGACGGCGTTGAGCGGGTTGAAGACGCCTTCGCACCGGGTCGCCACGGCCTCGAAGGACGGCACTCGCAGGTCGCGATTGTTCAGCAGGAAGTCCATGTAATCCACCGGCGCCGCCCCCGGCACGTCGCGCTTGTTGTATTGGAGCACGTAGGGGATGTCCGCGAAGTTCAGCTTGAGCGTGCGCAGATTGTCCTCGAGGTTTTTGAAGCTCTCGAGGTTCTCCTCCATCCTTTCCGGGCTCGAGTCCGCGACGAACACGATGCCGTCCACTCCGCGCAGCACGAGTTGGCGTGTGGTGTTGTAGATGACCTGCCCGGGGACCGTGTAGAGCTGGAACTTGGTCTTGAACCCGCGCACGGTCATCGTCTCCAGCGGGAAGAAGTCGAAGAAGAGCGTGCGGTCGGAACTCGTCGCGAGGCTGACGAGCTTGCTCATGCTCTCGGGCGTGTTGGTGTGGACGTTGGCGTGAATCTGCTCGAGGTTCGTGGTCTTGCCGCCCTTGGCCGGACCGTAACACACGATCTTGACCTGAAGTTCCTTGATGGCTTGGTTGATGATGGCCATGGCGGAGGGTCAGCGCCCGAGTTCCGAGACAAGCATCTGCAACTGCGTCGCCGGCATGGGCTCGTTGGCCCGGCCCACGACGCCGACGTGGAAGTTGCCCGCGTCGAACAGCAGCCAGGGCACGCCCGAGGCATTCAAGCCGAGCGACACTGCGGGGCCGAGGTTGAGCGGTTGCATCGTCTGCGACACGCGCTCGAATCCCGTTGCAACCATTGCGGCCACGCGGTCCGCAGCGTGCCCCGGAGGCATCTGTTGCGCGACGATGAGACCCTGGCGCGATGCGACGAACGCGCCCGCGACACCGGGAAGCATCAACACAGACCGAGCGAAGTCCGCGGGCTTGAGCTTCGGGCGCGTCGGCGCCCGGGTCATGGTCGTGTGGTTGCCTTGCGATGCGGCGCGACTCTGTGCGCTGAGGAACAGGGGAGTGATGACGCTCAAGGGCAGCGTGAGCAGGGTCTCGTCGTAAGCGGAATGCTTGAGAATGGCAGCGGGCATCGCCCACGTGCGGAGGAGTTTCCACGGATACGTTACGCGGCCGGTCTTGAGCGCTACGCCGATGTCGTCAGTCGGCAGCGCGAGGCCGGAGATGCCCAAAACGTTGATCTCGCGCCGAAGGCCTTCAGGCCAACCCGTGCTCGACTCGGAAATGCTCGCCTTGAGAAACGCTGCCGTGCCGCTTGTCCGCGCGACGGCGGTCGAGGGCTTGGGAGTGTGCACGTGGTGCGCTGTCGTGGTCGGGGTGGCGGCAGGCTTCTTCGGCTCGGCCGGGACTGCATGGATGGCAGGGTCGCCCTTGCGAGGGAAGGGCGGCTTCATGTCCGCCGGCAGGAAGGCGGTCTCTTGGTCCTGCCGCCGCACGAGCAGCGAGCGGTCCATCTTGGCGAGAACTTCTCCGAGCGGAACGGTGATCGCCGTCGAGTCGTCGGTGCCGCCTTCGGCAAGAACGCCCGCAGGTGCGGCAGCTCGCATTGCGCGATGGTGACTTTGACCGCCCCGGTCGAGAGCTGGAGGATCAACGAATCGTTTGGAATCTTCAGCGTCGCAGTCGCCGGTGCGTCGGATGCGATGAGCCATGTCATCGCGGGAGGGAGCTTCTCGAGGATGGCTGAGAGGGAGATTGCGACGCATCCGGATGCACCCTCCACGGGGCGGTTGGCAGTCGTTTCGGACATTGGGGATGCGGGCCCGCGCTCGCGTGTGCGCGCGGCGACCGGGCTGGCCTCCTTTGTCCTGAATCGCTTGAAGTGGCAAACAAAAAGCGCACACTCGCGCCGTGGCGGCGCAACACAAGATCCTCGTGCTCGACGACGAACCGGGGTTCCTCCAACTGTGCGTGGAGTTGCTTTTCCGACCTCGCCTGCAAGCCGGAGGTTTGCACGGCATCCTCGGGCGCGCACGCGCTGGCCATGCTCGGTTCGGAGCCGTTTTCACTGCTCATGACCGACCTGCGGATGCCCGGCATGGATGAATTCCAAGTCCTCGCGGTCGTTCGCCGCAAGTTTCCCACGCTGCGCACCATCGTGATGACGCAGGCGGTGGACGAGCAGTATCGCACGCGCGCCTACTCGATGGGGATTGACCTCTACCTCGAGAAGCCGCGCGCCAGCCAGGAGATCAAGCTGTTTGTGGACTGCATCGAGTCGCTGCTCGATGCGCGAGGAACAGGGCGGCTTCCGCGGCGTGCAGAGCAAGAGCCTCATGGACATCATCCAGATGGAGTGCATGCCCGGCAGCTCAACCGCCCTCAAGATCACCAACGCCGCCGCCGAGGGCCGCATCTGGCTGCATAACGGCGAGCTCATTGATGCCGAGACCGCTGCGGGCGCGACGGGCGAGGAAGCCTTCAAGAACATCCTCGGCTGGAAGTCCGGCAACTTTGAAACGCTCCCGCCCGACCCCACGCGGCAGCGGCGCATCACGACCAGTTACCAACGCCTGCTGCTCGCCACGGCGCAGACCGTGGACGAAATCCGCTCGGATGAGTTCCCGGCCGACAAAATCGCGCAGGGCGGTGCGCCCAGCTCGCCGCTCGCGGCGCTCGGGCGTCACAAGGGCGTGGAGTTCCTCGTCGTGATGGACGCCGGCACCGGCAAGCCTTCCGAACACTGGGCCTGCGAGAACCCCGAGCAAATCGCGACCTGGGCGGACAAGACCGTGAAGGCCCTCCGCGCGCTCGAAAACCAGTGGCACAAGGTCTTCGGCGACTGGCAAACCCTCCTCGGCCAGCTCAAGGTCCGCCATCGCACGCTCTCACAAAGCGGCGGATTCTTCGGAAAGCTGTTCGGTAAAAAGTGACGCAGGTTCCGGGTTTCGAGCTTCGGGATTCGAGTTCGGAGTTCAGCGTTCGATGTTCGAACTTCCGCGCGACCGACTTTCAAAGTCGCACAGCCCTCAAACTCCCTGCGTCCTCCCGGCGCAAACCCCGGCACTCGAGACTCTACTTCTGCGATTTCGTGAACGCCGACACCGTTTCAATCTTCGCCGCCTTCGCCGCATCCAGCACATTCACGATTGGGCCGAACGGCGCCTTCTCATCCACGCGCAGCGACAGCACGACAAGCGGATTCTCAGCGGCGCGCCGCCCGAATTCCTCCTCGAGCCGGCTGAGCGTCACCGGGCGCTCGCCGAGGTAGAAGTGCGGCTCATCCTTCGCGATGCTCACCACCAGCGGCGCGTCCTGCGTTGCTCCCTCCTTCGCCTGCTTCGAGACGGGCAGCACCAGCTTGATGGCCGGCTGCTGCCGGAACGTCGTGCTCACCACGAGGAAAATCAGCACCACCATCAACACGTCAATCAGCGACACGATGATGACCGATGGCGGATTCCGTCGCTTGTGCGGAAGGAAGCGCATGGCGTCACTCCGCGTTTCCGACCCCGCCCGTGCGCTGGCCGCCGTTGCCGTAGAACCGCCGCAGGAAATCGTCGCACTGGGATTCCAGTTCCACCGCGAGCGTTTCCACCTTGCGCGTGAAGTAACTCCACGCCACGAGCGACGGAATCGCGATGAGCAGCCCCATGAGCGTCGCGCGCAGCGCCAGCGCGATGCCGCCCGCGAACCGGGTGCTGTCCGCCGCCGCCACGCCCATGTTCCCGAACAGCATGATGAGCCCGTAAATCGTGCCCGTCAGCCCGAGCAACGGCGCGATGCCCGTGACGATTTCCAGCACCACAATGCCCCGCTCCAACCGCGCGATCTCGTGCCGCGCACGCGTCTGCAACGCCTCGACGTTCTCCGCGCGCGGGCAGTCCAGGTGCGTCGCCGCCGCCACGAACAGCCGGCTCAGCGCCGACGGGTGCTCCTTGCAGATGCGATGCAGCATCGGCAACTCCGCGTCGCTCCGGCAATTGCGCGCCGCCTCCTCGACCCCGGGCGGGATGACGCGCTTCCACCGCAGCGCGAACGCGCGCTCGATGATGAACGTGACGCTGACGACCGAGGTCAGGACGAGCAGGAGAAGGATGAGGTTTTCCATGTTCGCGTTGAATCGCGGGCGCGATTGAAGCCCGTTCGCGCCGCGATGCGCAAGCGTCCGTTCCATGCCCGCGCGGAATCATGACGCTGGACATTGCGCCGTGATGTGCGGTGCGTTGCGGCTGGCGGTGGCATTTCCCCTTCCATGAACCGGAGGGCCGGTCTCCGGACCCGGCGCGATGCTGGAGGCGAACCAGGACGCGCCGGGTCGGAGACCGGCGCTCCTGCGCCCTGGTTCATGGCACCGATGCGCGTCCAATGTTGGAGGTCGGACCTCCCCACGCGCCACGCGCTGCGCTAGTTGTAGTAGAAGGTGAAGCGCACGTCGCGGTAGTCCGCCTCCATCTGCCGGCGCATGTCGCTGGGCCACTTCGCAAACGGCGCGGGGTCGAGGATGGCCCGCTGGCAGAAGTAGCCGAAAAACTCGCCCACGTCGTTCGACTCGGCCTTGAGGTCGCTGACTCGTCCGTCCTGATGCAGCCGGAAGCTCACGACCACTTTGCCCTTCTGTGTTGCGCGGTCGGCGATCAGGTCATACCAGCGCTTCTGCACGGCAGCGACCAGCGCGGCGTCGTAAGTCCCAAAGAGCGACCCTCGCACCTCGAGCCCCTCGGCTCCGATGCGCGGCACGCCGCCCTCTTGAATCAGCCGCTGCCCGGCGATGGTCTGGCCTTGCTCGTTGTTCGCGCGCACTTGCGACAGCAACCGCGGCTTCTCGCGCGGCGCTGGAACCGCCGGCTGCAAGTCCTGCGGCCCGCCGGATTTTTGCGCGAGTTGCGGGTCAGGCTGCGGCTTCGTCCGCACCAGGTCACCCGGCGCGATGACGGGTGGCGCGGGTTTCACATCCGCGACTTGGAGTTTCTCCGCCGCCTTGGCCGGTTGCGGCCTCGGCTCCGGCGGTTTCGGTTCAACCTTGGGCGGTGGCGGTGGCGGCGAGGGTTCCTCGACCTTCGGCGTCGCTCCCTCGTTCGGCTTCGTCGCCTCGACGATTTTCACCATTTGCGTCTGCTTGCCCTCGATGCGCGGGTCGTTCGTGATGGTCTTCGGGTTCGGGTTTGCGGCGACAGTGCTGTGCGTGGACATGAACTTCGCGTTCGGCGGCGGTTCGTCCACGGCCTTGCCGGGATCCACGTCCACAAATGCGAGCCAGACTTCGCGTTCCCGTTCCGGTTCGCGCGGCTTTTGCAGCGCGGCCTCCAAATCCCGCAGCGGCTTGGGCATGAGCATGCGAAGCTCCGTCACCGCGCGCAGCCACTTGGGAAGCGGCAGGTCCACGATGCCGAGCCGTTTGCCGAGCACGTAACCGCCGTAGAGCGACACATGCAGCGCGAGCGACAGCGCGAGCGCGAACGTGATGCGGTCGCGCCGCATCCACTCGCGCCAGAATCCCAGCCGCTGCCCATCCGCTTCCATCGCAGCCAGCATGCTCGACGAAGCGCGGTGCAGCAACAGTTTGTTCGGCTATGCATCCGTGTTGGGCGCATCCCACTTTCTTGCGGGACAACGGGAGAAGGCGATTCGCAGCCCGATGAACTTCGCCTGTTCTCACCCTCACCCCGGCCCGCTCCCTCCGAGGGAGAGGGGGCATCGTCGCCCGTCACTCCGCGGAATCGAACGCGGTGAGCGCAGGCACACCGTCCCGAATCGCCAGCACCGTCCGAAGTGCCTCCCTCTCCCAGCGGGAGAGGGCAGGGGTGAGGGAGAACGACCCCAAAGGTAGAACCGGCGTGCAAGAAACTGAGATGCGGCGATCCGGGCCGGTCCCGGCTCCGGCCGGCTTCCTTCCAACTTCTCCCTTCCCCATCCCGGTTCGAATCCCCACGCTGGAAGCCGCCGACGATGCCACCGGACCGTGATCCAACCGCCGAGGACGGGCGCTTCATGCGGCTCGCGCTGCGGCTGGCGCGGCACGCCACGGGCGACACTTCGCCGAACCCGCTGGTCGGCGCGGTGCTCGTGAAGTCCGGCCGCATGATCGGCCGCGGATGGCATCGCCGCGCAGGCCAACCTCACGCCGAGGCCGAGGCGCTCGCCGATGCCGCGCGGCGTGGTCACCCGGCCCGGAACGCGACGCTGTTCGTCACGCTCGAGCCGTGCTGCACGCACGGGCGCACGCCGCCGTGCACGGAAGCAATCATCGGCGCCGGCATCCGGCGCGTCGTGGTTGCTGCGACCGACCCGAACCCGTCGCATCGCGGTCGCGGCTTCCGGTTGCTGCGCCGCGCCGGGATTCAGGTCGTGTCCGGAGTGCTTTCGCGCGAGGCGTTGCGGCTCAACGAGGCCTTCAACCACTGGATTGTCCACCGCACTCCGTTCGTCACGGTGAAGGCGGCGATGACGCTCGACGGCAAGATTGCCACCGCAGGCGGCGAATCGAAATGGATCACGGGAACTACAGCCCGCGCGCACGCGATGCAACTGCGCCGCGCGGCGGACGCCGTCCTCGTCGGCATCAACACGGTGCTCGCCGACAACCCTTCGCTGTCGTATCGGCCCGTTCGAAGTTCGAGGTTCAGAGTCCAGAGTTCAGGGTTGAGGACGATTCCGTCGCGCCGGGTGATTCTCGACACGGCCGCGCGAACGCCGCTGGACTCGAAGGTCGTGTGCGACCCGTCCGCTGCGAACACCATCATCGTCGTCGGTCGCAGTGCGTCGGCCCGCCGCGTGGCGGCGCTCGCGAAGCTGGTCCGCGTGTGGCGGGCGCCGACGCGGGCAGCGCGGGTTGACCTCCGCTGGCTGCTCCGTCGGCTCGGCGGCGAGGGCGTCACGAGCCTGCTCGTCGAAGGTGGTGGCGAGGTGAACGCTTCTTTCCTGCTTGGCGGATTCGCGCATCGCGTCGCCTTCTACTACGCGCCGAAGGTGCTCGGGGGCCGTCACGCGCGGCGCGCCGTGGCAGGTGACGGCGCACGCTCGCTGGCGGGGATGGTGCGGCTGACGAATGTCGAAACTCGCCGCCTCGGCGCGGACTTCTTCCTCACCGCGCGCGTGGACGCGAGCGCGACGTGAGCCGGTCAAGGTGCCGTCTCCCGCGCCAATCACTTCACCGCGGCGATTGCCGCGTCCTGGAACGTGCGGCGGATGTCGGAGGCGTCGGAGTTTGGCAGCCGCTGGCGCTGGATCATCAGCACGAAAACCATCTGCGATTGCGGGTCGGCCCAGCTTTGGGTGCCGTAAGCGCCGCCGTGACCGAATGTGCCGGGCGCGAGCATCGTGGTCACGCCAGTTGGCTGTTTCACTACTTGGAAACCAAGGCCCCAGCTCATGCCGTCGGTGAAGCCGGTCTTGATGTCGCCAGTCTGCGTCGTGGTCATGAGTTTCACGGTCTCGGGCTTGAGATACTGGCGTCCGCCGGCGGAGCCGTGGTTGAGCATCATGGTGTAAAACTTCGCGACATCCGCCGCGGTCGAGTAAAGGCCACCTGCGGGCTTGGGCGAACGCCACCGCGCGGTGAGCGGACGGCCATCGAGGAAGAAAAACTCCGTGGGCACGAGTGGCGGCTCACGCTTCGCGCGGTCGCCGGGCGCGTAAGGCGTGGCGACGCGGCGCGCTTGCGATTCGGTCGGCCAGAACGTGGTGTCCTTCATGCCGAGCGGCTTGAAGAGGCGCTCGTCGAGGAACGCCGCGATGTCCTGCCGCGCGACCACCTCCACGATGCGCCCGAGCGTGTTGATGCCGGGATTGCTGTATTGCCACCTGCTGCCCGGCTCGAAGGACAGCGGCTGCTGCGAGTAGAAGAGTGTGCGCTCGGCGAGCGTGAGGTCGCGGCCGACTTCCGGCGTCTCGGTGTTGAGGCCGGACGTGTGCGTGAGCAGGTCGCGGATGGTGATTTTGCGCGCGGGACGCTTGAGCGAGGCGGTGTCGTTCGTGCGCGAGGCGGCGAGCCACATCCCCTTGAACTCGGGCAGGTGTTTCTCGACCGGCTCCTCGATGGAGAGCTTGCCCTCGTCCTGCAGCATCAGCACGGCGACGCCGGCGATGGGCTTGGTCATCGAGGCGATCCAGAAGAGGTCGTTGGTGCGCATCGGGCGCTTCGTCGCAAGGTCCGCGCTGCCGATGGCATCGAGGCTCACAACCTGCCCGTGCCGCGCGACGAGCATGACCGCGCCGGACACGACGTGGTCGTCCACAAATTTCTGCATGCGCGCTGGAATCTCCTTCAGCTTCGCCGGGTTCATGCCCAGCGACTCGGGCGTGGCGGCGAAGGAAGCAGAGGCCAGAATGAGCGCGGCGACGAGCGCGGCGCGGGCAAGGGCTGGTTTCATGCGCGGAAGGTAACGAAGGAATTGCGCCGCTGGCGAGCGGCAAACTACGCGCGCTCACGGAACGAACCGGCGAGCGAGCGCAGCGCGCGGACTTTTGCGAAGTCCAGCCAGCGCAAGCCCGCGAGCCAGCGGAAGAGTCCCGCGGACGGCCGGCTCCACGACGGCAGGCCGAGCAACTTCGCCACGACGCGCGTCGGGCGGATGGAACGCTCGTTCGCAGGGCGGCGGCGGCGCTCGTATTCAGCGGACGCATCGCCCGGATTGCGGGAGAGAGTCCACGGCCCGCCAAGTCCCGCGATTTCGCCCCCTGAATCTGGTTGGCCACCCCTCACCCCATCCCTCGCCCCTCCTCGGAGGAGGGGAGAGGGTGCCCGAAGGGCGGGTGAGGGGTGGTCGGCCGAGGGCAGGTTCATGGGTAGCAGTTCGGCCAGCACGCGCGCGTCCGCGACGGACATGTTTGCGCCCTGGCCGCCCGCGGGACTCACGGCGTGCGCGGCATCGCCCATCCACACTGCGCCCGGCGCTCCGTAACGTTCGGCGTGGCCCCAGCGGATTTTGAGGCGCGCGAAGTCGGCCGGGAACACGCGGCCCGCGAGCGCTTCGTCGAACGCGGGGTGCATCGAGCGCAATCCGGCCAGCGCCGCGTCAGGTGGGGAGGCGTCGAACCGGCTCGCCAGCACGGCGACGGCGCCCGCGCCCTTGCCGCATGGCAGCGGCGTCGCGCCCCATGCAGCGACACCGCACCCGCCGCCCTTGAAGTTTGGAAAACCGTGGACGCAACCCGCCTCGAACGCGGCGGGCCAGTCGAGCTTGAACGCGAGCACGTCGAACGGGAACGCCTGCATCGGCATCGCCACGCCGCACGCGCGGCGCACCAACGAGTCGCGGCCATCATCGCCGACGGTCCACGCGGCGAGCACGTCAAACGCCGCGCCAGTTGCGGTCTCCCTCGCGCGCACTCCGACGACGCGCCCGCCTTCCTTCAACACGTCCACCACCTCGACGCCGCGGCGCAACTCGAACGCGCTCGACTGAAGCAACATCTCGCGCGTGAGGTTCGGGTCGGTGGACCACGGCTGCACGCCGGACTTCTCGAAGTGCCGCCGCTCGAAGGGCGATGCAAAGCCGTCGCCGGTGAAAATGCGCACGCCGCGCACGGGCAGCATCGCCTCGCGCTCCCACTCGGCGCGCGGGCGCAGCGAGAACAGCGTCTCGACGGTGGCAGGCCAGAGGATTTCGGGCCGCGTCCACGTCGGCCGCGCTGTGGATTTCTCGAGGACGACGACGCGCTTGCCAGCGCGGCCGAGCAACTCCGCCAGCACCGCACCGCCGATGCCGCCGCCGACGATGAGGATGTCCGCGGTCATGCCTTCTAAGTCTAGCTGGCGAACCGCATCCCAAGTGTCTATGTGACGTCCGGCTTGAGCATAGAGCGCAATTCGTCCGGTGTGAGCGGCGGGTTCTTCATGTGAACCATCACGTGACAATTCGCGCAAAGGAGGCTGATGTCTGCAAGTGAAGTCTTTGAAGGACCGTCGGATACGGGGCGCAAGTGATGGGCGACGATGTAGCCCTTGCCAATAGGGCCGTAGCGCGCTTCAAAACTCATCCCGCAGATCTCGCAGCGATAGTCTGAGTTTGATTTCCTGGCTTGGATGAGCGCGCCATTCCGGACTCGGAAAATCGCCTCTTTCGTGTATTGGGCACCCTCTTCGGTAGCGAGTAACTCCGCCGCTTGCAATTCGGCTGAACGGCAAGATTCAATCTTGCTTACCTCCTCCTCTGACAGGAGATCGACAGTGGGCCGTTGTTGCTTCCCAACTTGAAGACGTATTGGCATGAAACCCAGATCCCAATCAACGTTGCGATAATGAGTCCAAGGACAGCCATCCTTGTCGATAACAGCGGGTGACTTGTCGAACGAGTATCGGCCCTTGATCTGGCCCTTGCCCACGATCAGCGGACCGTCTTTGACATAAATGGCATCGCCGATTTCCATCTCAAACACGAATCGCGACAGGCTTTTTCGCTGTGATGGGTGGAGCCGTGCCCAAAGTGCATTAGGCTCGCCATTGGGCACGTTCGAAAGGTCCACGCGAGCAAGCGGTTCGTAGGTGATGACAGCTATCCCTCGCTCCCGAAACTTTTCCCAAAGGCTTTCTCCCTGATTGCCGACTTTGAATGCCATCCGCCAGGATTTCATCCGAGCCAGAATTACTTTACGCCAGAACAGACGGGCTGAGTTACAGCGGTCAGCTCCGCTTTCACCTCGCGGATGAGCTTCTCCAACCGCCGGCCATACTCGACGTAGTTGGCGCGCATCGCGTCGTCGTTGCTCGCCTGCGAGTGGGTGTCGTGGAAGACCACGACCATGTGCGGCTCGATGCTGATGCCCGCGTCGTAGCCGCGCGCGAAGGCGTCCTTCAAAATCTGCCGCACCTTGCCCGCGCCTTCGCCGGGCCAGTTGTAGTCGGCGTCGTTCTTGGCCGGGTTCCACGTGGCGTCCTTCACATGGATGTGCGCGGTGTGGTCGCGGACTTGCGTCCAGAATTCCCACGGGTCCTGTTTCTTCCACGGCTGCGGGCCGCGGCGGTCGGCGTTGAAGATGGGGTTGGCGGTGTCGAAGACCCACTTGAGGCCGGGACAGTGGTCGAGCAGTTCGAGCGCGTGCGCGGAACTCATGCCGCCGTGGTTCATGCAATTCTCGTGGACGGGCTGGAGGCCGGCGTCGAGGAACATCTTCGTCACCTCGCGCACGCGCTCAAAGACGGCGGGCGGCGTGACGGCGGTGTCGTCCGCGGGCTTGAAGCTCATCACGCGGACGAACCTGGTGCCGAGCCGCAGCATGCGCGGGATGGCGCGGCGGACCTCGGCCAGCGTCACGTCGAAGGGCGTCTCGACGGTCTTGGCCCAGTTCATGATGGTGGAGCCGAAGCAGTAGATGCCGACGCCCGAGTCGTTGAGCTTGCGCTCGACGACGGCGAACGCCTCGTCGGGGATGTTGTGGAGGTTGTCCTTCTTGAAGCCGGGCACCTCGACGCCGCGCATCTCGATGAACTTCCAGCCGAGTTCCTGCGTGACCTTGATCTGGCCGTCAATCGAGTTGGCGCCCTCGTCGCCGATGCCTGTCAGAATCATGCGGCGGAGCTAACCACGAATGGACACGAATGAACACGGATTTCTGCGGGCGAGCGCGGGCGCCGGTGCATTTCAGTTTCTGGCAACCCGGTTCTACGATTGGGGTCGTTCTCCCTCACCCCTTCCCTCTCCCGCTGGGAGAGGGAGGCGCTTCGGACGTTGCTGGCGATTCGGGACGGTGTGCGTGCACTCACCGCGTTCGATCCCACCGAGTGACGGGCGACGATTCCCCCTCTCCCTCCGAGGGAGAGGGCCGGGGTGAGGGTGAAACGAGGCGAGGTGCATTGGGCTGCGAATCCACCTTCTCCCGTTGTCCTGCAAGAAACTGAAATGCGCCGCGCGGGCGCTGGTCGCTGCGGGCGATTTCCGCGGACTCAGCGCTTCCAGAATTTCCACCACGTGTGGCGGGCGCGCGTGGTGCGGCGGCGGAGCAGGACGCCGGGCGTCACGTCGCGCTGCGGTGGGAGGCTGATGCGGACGGTCTTCTTCTTGACCTGCACCTTGCCTGTGTCCGACGCGATGAAGGTCGGAGGGCAATCCTTGCGCGGCGGGAGCTTGGGCTGGGGAAACGAACCCCTCGAGTCCGGCATCTGAGGGCTGTCGCTCATGGTTCGAGTCGGTTTGCCTTGCAGGGATTAACACGCCGTGAAGCTCGACGTTGCAAGCAATCTCCTGAGCCCATCATGGCCGGAAGTTAGCCACAGATGGACACGATTGCACACGAAATCTTGCGCACATTCGTCGGGGGGCGCATCTCACTTTCTTGCAAGCGACTCAGGCGTCGGAAACTGACAGAACGAAGGAGGCAGAAGAAACCGGGGGTCGGAGCCCATGTCAGGACTCATGAGGTTGGCAAAATGAATGGGGACAAACGAATGCGCGGCCAAAGGAGTGGATGCGCCTTCGTTCGTTCACCTGCCGTCCGTGCTGCGCCGTTTGCCAGTCCGTCGTTTTGCCCGCTTCTTTCTGTCAGTTCGTCCGCCCTTCCCTCTGTGCTGCAAGAAACTGAGATGAGCCCTCGTCGGGGCGTGAGCACCGTGCCTCGTGCGCCCCGGGAACCGGCCGCACGTGCGTATCAGCGCCCGCAGCAGTGCTTGAATTTCTTGCCGCTCCGGCAAGGACAAGGGTCGTTGCGGCCGACCTTGGGGCCGGTGCGGATGGGCTTGGCCCTTTCGGCCTGCGCGGCGGCGGCGGCTTCGCTGACGATGTCGGCGGCCTTTTGCCTGTCCTGCTCGGGCGGGGTGCCGAAGGCGCTGGCTTCCTGATGGCTCGTGATTTGCGGGATGTTTCGAAGGAAGTTCTCGAAGGCCATCAGCGACGAGGCGCTGCGGAAGATGTTGTGGCAGATCTCGGACTTGATGTTGACCATGAGGTCGTCGAAGACCTTGCTGGCCTCGATCTTGTATTCGATGAGCGGGTCGCGCTGGCCGTAGCCGCGCAAGCCGATGGAGTGGCGCAGGCCGTCCATCGCGTAGAGGTGCTCCTGCCAGAGCTTGTCCACGGCGCTGAGGATGGTGTAGCGCTCGATGCCCTTGAGCGTCTCGGCGTCCTCGCAACTGATCTTCACTTCGTAGGCGTCGCGAACGGCCTTCGCGATGAAGGTGCAGATGGCGAACTGGCCGGCGTTGAGTCCATCGAAAAGCGATCCGGGCACGGGCGCGTCGGTGGCCTTGTCGGCCGTCTGCTTGATTTGCTCCTCGGTCATGCCGATGGGGAACGTGAGGTTCACCCAGTCGGACAGCCCGCGGATGTTCCACTCGAGCGGGTCGGCGTCGGCGCTGGTGAATTGCGCGACTTTGTCCACCACGACCTCCTCCATGATGTCCATGAGGCGGTCGCGCACGTCGTGGCCGAGGATGATTTCATTGCGGAAGCCGTAGATGACCTCGCGCTGCTTGTTCATCACGTCGTCGTATTCGAGCGTGCGCTTGCGGATCTGGTAGTTGTGCTGCTCGACGCGCTTCTGCGCGGTCTGGATGGAGCGGTTGAGCAGCGGGTGCTCGAGTTCCTGCCCTTCCTCCTGGCCGAGGCGCTCCATGAACTTGCTGATGCGGTCGGAGCCGAACAGCCGCATGAGGTCGTCCTCGAGCGAGAGGAAAAAGTGGGATGAGCCCGGGTCGCCCTGCCGCGCGCACCGTCCGCGGAGCTGGCGGTCGATGCGGCGCGCCTCGTGGCGCTCGGTGGCCAGCACGTGCAAGCCGCCGAGCTCGGCGATGCCGGGGCCGAGTTTGATGTCGGTGCCGCGGCCGGCCATGTTGGTGGCGATGGTCACGCTGCCGCGCTGGCCGGCGCGCGCGACGATCTCGGCCTCCTGCTGGTGATACTTGGCGTTGAGGACGGAGTGGATGATGCCGGACTTCTTGAGCAACTTGGAAAGCAGCTCGCTGACCTCGACGGAAATGGTGCCGACAAGGATGGGCCTGCCCTCGGCGTGGATGCGCTGGATTTCGCCGATGACGGCGTCGTATTTCTCGCGCTTGGTCTTGTAGACGGAGTCGTTGCGGTCTTTGCGCGCGACGGGGCGGTTGGTCGGGATGACGAGACAGCCGAGCTTGTAAATGTCGTGGAATTCCTGCGCCTCGGTCTCGGCGGTGCCGGTCATGCCCGCGAGCTTGTGGTAGAGGCGGAAGTAGTTCTGGATGGTGATGGTCGCGAGCGTCTGCGTCTCGCGCTCGATCTCGACGCCCTCCTTGGCCTCGACCGCTTGGTGCAAGCCGTCGCTCCAGCGGCGGCCGGTCATCAGGCGGCCCGTGTGCTCGTCCACGATGATGACCTTGTTATCGAGGACGACGTATTGGACTTCGCGCTCGTAAAGGCTGTAGGCCTTGAGCAACTGGCCGATGGTGTGGATTTTTTCGGCCTTCAACTCGAAGTCCGCCTGCACCTTCGCCTTCGCCTCCATCCGCTTGCGCGCGTCCGGCTCGGCGCCGTGGTCAATCTCGTGAAACGCCGTGATGATGTCGGGCATCACGAACCCGTCGGGGTCGCTGGGTGAAAGAAACTTGCGGCCCTTCTCGCTCAAGTCGGCCTCGTGGCTCTTCTCGTCAATCGAGAAGAACAGCTCCTCCTTCTGCGCGTAGAGCTCGACCTTCTTCTGGTCGGTGTGCAACTCGAGCTCATACTTGTTCATCATGTTGATGTTCTCCGGATCCTCGAGCAGCCGGAGCAGGCCGTGTGACTTGGGCTGGCCGTTCTTCACGCGGAACAGGAGCATGCCGATCTCGCGCACGAGCGCGTCGGGGTTCGACGGTGCCGGGCCGTCCGCGGGATGGAGCTTCTTGATGAGCGCGCCTGCCTCGTCGAGGAACCGGTCGCACAGCCTCGCTTGCGCGCGCACGAGCGACTCGATGGCCGGCTTGAGCTCCTCGTAACTCTTGTTGTCCGCGGCCGACACCGCAGGCCCGCTGATGATGAGCGGCGTGCGCGCCTCATCAATGAGGATGGAGTCCACCTCGTCCACGATGGCGTAGTGATGCCCGCGCTGGACTTGTTCCTCGCGGCTCGTGGCCATGCCGTTGTCGCGGAGGTAATCGAAGCCGAACTCCGCATTCGTGCCGTAAGTGATGTCGCGGTTGTATTGCTCGCGCCGCACGCTCGGCGACTGGTCGTGAAGAATGCAGCCGACTGTCAGGCCGAGGAACGTGTAAACCGCACCCATCCACTCGCTGTCGCGCGCGGCGAGGTAGTCGTTGACGGTGACGACGTGCACGCCGCGTCCGGCGAGCGCGTTGAGATAGACGGGCAGCGTGGCGACGAGCGTCTTGCCCTCGCCGGTGGCCATTTCGGAGATCATCCCCTTATGCAACGCCATGCCGCCGATGAGCTGCACATCGAACGGAATCATCTCCCACTTGAGCGCGTGTCCGCGGACATGCACCTCGGTCTTTCGGTCATTCAGCCGGCGGCAGGTGTTCTTCACCACGGCGAAAGCCTCGGGCAAAATCTCCTCGAGCCTGCGCGCGAGCTGGCTGCGGTCCTGCACTTGCGCCAGTTCAGCTTTCCACGCGGCGGTCTTTTCCTGCAACGCCTCGTCGGGGAGCGATTGCAGCCCGGCCTCCAGTTCGTTGATGCGCTGGACAAGGGGACGGAGCCGCCGGATTTCGCGGTCGTTCTTCGAGCCGATGATTTTCCTGAAGATGAAGCCGAGCATTTCAAAAAATAGTCGCGTGAAGCTACGGGAACACCACGGGTGCGTCAAAGACTTTGCAGGACGGGCGCGCAGGCGCGGATTTCGCGTTCGATTCGGTTGAACTCGCGGCGCGAGCCGCTACACTGCGGCCCGCCGTTGGCGCATCCAGCCACGGTTCCAGCCCCGGCCCGTTTGCCGCGGCAGCTTTGTCCCGACAAATTGATGAGCGCGACGCATCCCATCGAAATCCTCCGCTTCAACACGTGCGGCTCCGTGGACGACGGCAAGTCCACGCTCATCGGCCGGCTGCTCTACGATTCCAAGTCCATCATGGAGGACCAGATGGAGGCGCTCGAGCGCAGCGCGGACATCACCGGCGGGGGCCAGATCAACCTGGCGAACCTCACCGACGGGCTTCGCGCCGAGCGCGAGCAGGGCATCACGATTGACGTGGCCTACCGCTACTTCGCCACGCCGCGCCGCAAGTTCATCGTCGCGGACACGCCGGGCCACGTGCAATACACGCGCAACATGGTCACGGGCGCCTCGACGGCCAACCTCTCCATCGTGCTCGTGGACGCGCGGCAGGGCGTGATCGAGCAGTCGCGGCGGCACACATACATCGCGTCGCTGCTCCGCATCCCGCATCTGGTCATCGCGGTGAACAAGATGGACCTCGTGGACTGGAGCGAGGCGCGCTTCACGGAGATTCGCGACACGTTCGAGGACTTTCTCCCGCTGCTCGACATGAAGGACGTGAAGTTCGTCCCCATCAGCGCGCTCAATGGCGACAACGTCGTCGCGCCCTCAAAGCACACGCCGTGGTATGTCGGCCCGACGCTGCTCGGGCACCTGGAAACCGTCCACATCGCCAGCGACTGGAACCTGCACGGCCTGCGCTTCCCCGTGCAGTGGGTGAACCGTCCGAACGACCCGACGAACCACGAATTGCACGACTTCCGCGGCTTGAGCGGCCAGCTTGCCGGCGGCGTGGTGAAGGTCGGCCAGAAGGTGATGGCGCTCCCCAGCGGCCAGCGGAGCACGGTGAAGGAAATCTGGACCTACGACGCGAAGCTGCCCGAGGCGTTCTGCCCGCAAAGCGTCACGCTCGTGCTCGCAGACGATCTGGACGTGAGCCGCGGCGACACGATCGTGAGCACGGACCATTTGCCCGGCATGGGCAGCGAGTTGCACGCGCGCGTATGCTGGATGCACCAGCGGCCGTTGCATCGTGGGCGAAAGTTCCTCCTCAAGCACGGCACGCAAACCGTGCAGGCGGTGGTGACGGCCATCGAGGACCGCATTCATGTGGCGACCTTCGAGCCAGAACTCGAACCGGCCGAACTCGCGCTGAACGACATCGGCGAGGTGCGCATCAAGACGGCCCGGCCGCTCGTTTACGACGGCTACGAGCACAACCGGCTCACCGGTTCGTTCATCCTCATCGAGGCAGACACGAACGTCACGGTCGCGGCGGGCATGCTCTTCCCGCCAACCGAGCTGGTGAAACCAGAATACAACGACTTCGCCATCTGACATGAACCCACCCCTCACCGGAGCCGAAAAGCATGTGCTGCGCGGACGCGCCCAGACCATCGAGGCCACCATCCATCTCGGAAAGGCTGGTTTGACCGATGGGTTCATCACGTCGCTGGACCACGAACTCGCGCACCGCGAACTGGTCAAATTGCGCTTCGACGCCTTCAAGGACGAGCGCAAGAAGCTCGCGCCGGAAATCGCCGCGAGGACCGGCAGCGAACTCCTTTGCGTTGTCGGCCACGTGGCGGTGTTTTATCGCAAGCGGCCGGAATCAACCGGGACGCAACCGCAGTAATCGGCCGGCCCTTTCCGTGAACCGGAGCGACGGTCTCCGACCCGGCGCGTCGCGGTTGATGGCCAGGTTCGCGCCGGATCGGAGATCGGCGCTCCGGTTCATGGGGGGGGTGGCCGCCCAGGTTCGGGCTCGAAATCGCGGGCCGAGGCGGCTCGTGAATTCTCTCCCGGTGGACTCCTTGCACGCAGCCCGATTGCGTGGCTAAATCAACAGCGATGACTGGTTCTGCCACCAATCTTGCCCCGGTTTCGTGGACCCGTATGATTCGTGGCAGAACCAGTCAT
>Ga0233424_10000160_pt1 | contig 93972 bp, 84 predicted proteins | sample Watercolumn_Towu_FD_181011 | JGI IMG/M metagenome (GOLD analysis project Ga0233424, IMG submission 181011) | Freshwater microbial communities from Lake Towuti, South Sulawesi, Indonesia - Watercolumn_Towuti2014_125_MG | ecosystem: Environmental > Aquatic > Freshwater > Lake | place: Indonesia... | reverse complement strand
AGTTGTACGGGCCCGGATCCTTGAAGACGTCGGTGCTCATCTGCGGCGCGATTTCCACCGGCTACACCGACGTCTTCAAGGATCCGGGCCCGTACAACTTCATGCACATCTGCACGAAGATGTTGACCGTCCAGGGCATCCTGCTGTTCTTCTACCGCGACCAGATGCAGCAGGGGGCGATGGATCTCGCGCGTCTGGTCAAGGCGGGGCGTCTTCACGTGGAGGAGAACCTGTTCGAAGGCTTCGAAAAGGCTCCTGCGCTGCTCCCCACGATGTTCTCCGGCAAAAAGCCCGGCAAGCTGCTGCTGAAGATCGCCGATCCCTCCTGAGCCGCAGCGATGACCGTGTCGGGACCCCTTGCCGAGCGGAGAACACGATGAAGCGTCCCGACCGCAATCTCGCGCTCACCCCGGAGGCCCTGGAACTGGTCGCGCTGATCGCACGCTGCGGCAGCTTTGCCTCCGCCGCCCGCGAGGTGGGCAAGGTGCCTTCCGCGCTGACATACGCCGTGCGACAACTCGAGCTGTCGCTCGACGTCCTGCTGTTCGACCGCAGTGCGCGCACTGCACGCCTCACCGCGGCGGGAGAGGAACTGCTCAGCGAGAGCCGGCGCATCCTGGCGCAGCTCGACACCATCGCCAACCGGGTGCGCCGGGTCGCCACCGGTTGGGAGGTCGAGCTGGCCATCGCCGTGGACGAAATCGTCGAGTCGGCGGTGGTCCTCGAACTGATGGACTCGTTCTATCGGTTGCAGACGCATCCTTTCGAGACGCCCGGCGCGGGCGGTGGCGCGCCCCCCACGCGCATGCGTCTGTACAGCGAGGTGCTGAACGGCACCTGGGAAGCGCTGCTGAGCGGCAAGGTCGACCTGGCCATCGGGTTGACGCGCAACCATGTGCCGCTCGAGGACATCGAGGTCAGGCCGCTGGGCGCGCTGTCCATGTCGCTGGCAGTGGCGCCCCATCATGCGCTGGCCGCACTTCCCGGGCCGGTCGGCGAAGATGACATCGGCCGGCACCGCATCGTCGTGATCGGCGACACCGCTGCGCGCATGCCTCGCCTGACGCTCGGTGTCCAGCCGGGCCAGGAGGTCATGACGGTTCCCGATCTGCGCACCAAGGTGCGGGCCCAGGTGCTGGGACTGGGCTGCGGCCGGTTGCCGCTGCGACTGGTCCGGGCGCTGCAGGCCAGCGGCAAGCTGGTCGGCGTGGCGGGCATCGAGCCGACCGCCGTCGATCTGGTGTACGCGTGGCGGCGCAGCGCGGCGCGTGGCAAGGCACTGGCCTGGTGGTTGCGTCAACTGGAGAGCCGGCACACCTGCGAGGCCCTGTTGATGCACCGCGCCGACGGTTCCTGAGTCGCCCCGCGGTGCGCGGGGCGGCAGGTCGTCAGTGCAAGGTCGCCAGGTAACCACACAGGTTCGCCAGATCCGCCTTGTCCGACACACCGTCGAATTTCATCTTGCCGCCGGGGTTGGCCTTCTTGGCGGGTTGCGACAGGTAGAAAGCGAGACGCTCCTGATCCCAGGTCCAGCCGGCGTTGCGCAACGCCTCGGAGTATTCGAAGCCGGGTTGGGTCGCCGCCTTGCGTCCGGAGATGCCGAACAGGCTGGGTCCCTTCTTCTGCTTGCCCTCGCGCACGCTGTGGCACTCGGCGCATTGTTCAGCGAAGACGTCTGCGCCGCGGCGGATGTCGACGGGCGCCGTTTGGGCCCAGGCGTTGGTGGCGCAGAACGCCGCGAAGATGAAGACGTAGGCGATCGGTGTCAAGCTGTGCTCCGGGGCGTGTCGCACGGCCACGTTCGGGGTGGCCGCGCGGGGCGCAAGGGGGTGGTCAGAAGGAGACTTCGGCCGTGACCCAGGTCGCGCCGATGTCACGCGCGCTCAGGTTCGGGATGGCGGGCACGTACGCGTTGCCGAACAAGTCCGCACTCGCGCCGTTGAAACGTTTGAAGTTCAGGCGGTAGATGCCCACCCGCAGGTTCGCCCATGGCGCGCCCCAGGAGTCTTCCTTGCCGAACGGCGTGGCGTACAAGCCGATCATGTTGAAGCGCGCGCCCGGTTGACCGTTGGGAAAGAACCGGTAGAACGGCGAATCGCTGTCGCTGCGGGTACTGGTCCTCGCATACATCACGCCGACCAGGTTGCGATACAGGTAGTTGGCCGTGAAGGTGGTTTCGTACAGCGTCGCGTCCGACAGGGCGCCCGGCGGTGCGAATCCATAGGCGCGCTTCTCGCGCAACCACACGGCGCGGGTCTTGAAGATGTGCTCCCGGGTGCCCACGAAGCCGTAGCTGAGGTCCACCCCGACATCCCGCAGCCGGTCCGCGGGACCGCCGGGGGCGCTGTCGATGCGGCTCTGCATGCCCACCAGGCCGGCGGTCACGAACTGCGTCTTCCAGTCTTTCATGTAGAACATCCGGGCGTACGGCGAGAAGCCGTGCATGCGTCCCGGATCGTTGACCGGGTCCTGACCGAGGAGCTTGTCCGCAGTCTTCGCGGACATCGCGCCGTAGTGTCCGATCTCGCCGTACCAGCTGTTGTCGAGGAAGGCGAAGGTGGTCAAGCCGACGCTGCGATTGGCGAGCCGACCGCTGAGCATCGAGTGCGCCCATTGCTGTCCGAACGCCCGCGATTCGTAGGAGACCACCAGGTAGCCCGATGCGGGCAGCGTGCCCAATGGGTCCTGGGCGCCCGGACCGTTGTTCAGAGAGGCGCCGATGATGGCGTCGCGGTTGCCGAGCTTGGTCTCGGTGGCGAACTTCAGGTCGGTCTTCGCCAGTCCGGTCGTGATGGCGCCGGTGGAGTTGTCCAGGTTGCGCTCCACCGAGGCCATCGCCCCCACGTTCTGCGTCAGTCGCCCCGCCAGCAGGATCGCCGCCTGGTCCAGCCGGGTGATCGCGTCACCGGCATTCGGGTTGTAGGCATTGATCTGGAAGCGCGCCGACAGCGGCACCTTGCCGTCCTTGCCGTCGCTGTCCGTGTACCCGGACAGCTTGAACCGGATGCCGTAGGCGGTGAGTTGCGCGCCCACGCCACCGATGTGGCAGGCCACGCACTCCGAGCCCGTCTGGCGGGCAAAGCTCGGCACCGCCTGCGCGACGGTGCTGGCGAGACCCAGGACGGTCAAGGCCGCCAGTCTCCAGGGCCAACGGATGTTCCCATTCATCTATGTCTCCTTCTCGTGGTTGAACTTTTTGTCTTCGCGACGGCGCCCCACGGCCACATCCGTCTCAACAGGCCGTCGTGGAGCACGAAGTGATGCCACAGCGCGGCCGCCACGTGCAGCAGGACCAGCGCCAGCAGCGCCCAGGCCACCAGCCCGTGTCGCTCGATCAGGTCGTCGGCCAGGTCCAGGTCCCGCGACCGGATCCACGTCGGCAGGGGGACGCCGAGCAGGCGGATCGCCTCTCCGCGCGCCTGGGCGGCCGCCCAGCCCAGCAGCGGCATGGAGAGCGTCGCCAGGTAGAGCAGGCCGTGCACCGCAGCGGCGATGCCGCGCTGCCATGCCGCGTCATTCGAAGACGGCGCCGGGGAGGATTGCAGGCGCAGGACGAGCCGAAGCAGCACCGTCACCAGGACCCACATGCCCGCCTGTTCGTGCACGGCCAACAGGACGGCGCGGGCGGAGGTCGCCTCGACGCATTCGCGGGCCAGGAAGGTGCCCGCGGCCACCGTCAACAGCAGCGCGGTGGTCCAGTGTGCGATCACCAGGGAGACGGGACGGGCGGTGGAAACGGGATCGCGGCGAGGCGTGGGGTGCATGGCGCCCAGGAGAGACGGCAAGGTGCAGAAACTCTAGCCCTGGGCTTGCGTTTGACATTCAAAGATCGAACCGCATCCGTTCAAAGAAGTCGATGCGCCCGTCGACCGGATGCGGTAAGGACCGCCTCGACCGTGACTCGTCCGTGACTCGCCTTGTGTTCGTCGCCCCCGCTGCTTCGCCTCAAGGCTGAGGCGTGCAGGTGTCTATGGATGGCGGGGCGGTGCGAAGCGGACAGGGCGGGGGGGCGTGGGGGTCGAACCCACCCGGCGACGCGTGGCGCCACCCACCGGGTTTGAAGCCCGGCCGTTCCACCGGGAACGATGCCCCCCCGTTGAGGTCGATGATGCTGCTGCGGACCGGTCAGCCATGGGCGGGGTCCTCCGCGCCGAACGTGGGGCCGTCGGCGCGCAGCAGGTGGTCGTCCTGGACGCGTCGGGTGAGGCCGACGCGGTCGAAGAACTCGAGGATCTGGATCGCGCGCTTGCGGCCGAGGCCGGTGGCGTCGCGGAACGGCGCGGCGCGCACGCAGCCGTCGCGGTGGCCGATGTCGCGTGCGTGCGCGGCGAGCGCGCGCAGCGAGGCCTCGTGGTAGTAGAGGTCGCGCACCACCGGAAAGATCTGGCCGCGGCGCGCGATGCGGGCGAGCGCCGGGCGCAGCTGCGCTTCGGGCGCGCCGAGTGCGGTGGCCAGGTCGCGCAGCCACGGCGGATCGAAGCCGCCGGCCTGCACCAGGGGCAGCACGCGTTCGGCCAGCTGCTGTTCGGCGGCGTCGAGCTGCACCGCGTGGCCGGGCCGGTGCCACCACGGGCCCTGGCGGGCCAGCGCCTGCGCGGTGCACAGCGTGTCGAGCAGGGCCTGCCAGGTGGCGTCGGCCAGCGGCAGCGCAGTGAGCCGCTTGAGCCGGGCGGCGGTGGGGCCGAGTTCGTCGGGATGGGCGGCGTGAAAGCCGTCCAGCGCCTCGACGACGCGTGCCTGCAGCGCCTGCCAGCGCTCCGACGCGAACGCGACGCCGCCGGCCGTCACGGTGCCCTGGGGCAGCGGCGGCGGCTGCAGGCGGCCTTCGGCGCGGCAGCGGGCTTCGACCTCGAGGCCGAACGGGGCTTCGTCGACCAGTGCGGCCCAGCGGGCTGCCGCATCGGCCGTGAGGGCGGCGTGCAACTGGCGCAGCCGGGCGTCGCTGCGGCGGTGGCGCGTGGGGGCGAGCGGGTCGAGCACGCGGCCCCCGGCGAGCGTGCGGCGCGCGCCGGCGTCGCGCAGCACCAGGCGGTCGCCGTGCCAGGCGGCCAGCGGCCGCTGGCTCACCAGTTGAGCCAGTGCACTGGCACCGGGCGCGAGGGCATTGCCTTCGAGCAGATCGACCCGGGCGATGACGTCGTCGGCACCGAGGTGCAGGTGCACGCGGGTGCCGGTGGCCAGCGGCTGGGCCTCGTCGGGCCAGAGGTGCAGGTGCACGTCGAGCCGGTCGGTGCGCAGTGCCACGCGGGGGTCGCACAGCACCTGGCCGCGGCTCAGCACTTCCTTGGCCAGGCCGGCGAGCGCCAGCGCACCGCGCTGGCCGCGGCGGGCCTGCTCGGCCGGCTCGTTCTGGGCGTGCAGGCTGCGCACCCGCACGGTGGTCGGGGCCTCGGCCGGGACCAGCTCGAGTTCATCGCCCACCTGCACCCGGCCGGCGAGCACGGTGCCGGTGGCCACGGTGCCCAGGCCGGGCAGCGTGAAGGCGCGGTCCACCGCGAGGCGAAAGCCTTCGGCGGCGTCGCGGGTGTCGACGAAGCGGTGGCGGGCCACGTCGAGCAGGCGGGCTTTCAAGGCCTCGATGCCCTGGCCGTGCACCGCGCTCACGGCATGCACCGGTGCCCCCGCCAGCGGCGTGGGGTCGAGCAGCGCACGCGCTTCGTCGGTGACCTGCCGCACGCGCGCGGGCGCCACGCGGTCGGTCTTGGTGATGACGATGTCGGCCGAGTCGATGCCCAGCAGCGACAGCACCGCAAGGTGTTCGCGGGTCTGCGGCATCACGCCATCGTCGGCGGCGATGAGCAGCAGCGCGTGGTCGATGCCGGTGGCGCCGGCCAGCATGGTGTGCAGCAGCCGTTCATGGCCGGGCACGTCGATGAACCCGAGCCGTTGCGCGGGCGAGGGGCCATCGATGTAGGCGTAGCCGAGGTCGAGCGAGATGCCGCGGCGCTTTTCTTCGGGCAGGCGGTCGGTGTCGATGCCGGTGAGGGCGCGCACCAGCGTGGTCTTGCCGTGGTCGATGTGGCCCGCGGTGCCGATGATCATGGTGCGAGCGCGGCTTTCAGGGGCGCCAGCTGTTCGAGCAGCGGCCGGGCGGTGTCGAGGCAGCGCAGGTCGAGCAGCAGCCGGTCATCGGCGATGCGGCCGAGCACCGGCACGGGCAGGTGGCGCAGCGCGTGCGCCAGGGCTTCGAGGGCGGTGCCCTTGCGGGCGTCGGTGGGGGCGAGCGCGAGGCCGGCCGAGGGCAGCGTGTCGATGGGCAGCGAGCCGGAGCCGATCTGGCTCTTCAGCGCCACCGTCGTGACCGTGAAGCGCGGCGCGACGGCCTCGGCCAGCGGCGCGCGCAGCGCCTCGGCCAGCGCGGCGATCTCGTCCACCGGGCGGGCCAGCCAGCGCAGCGTGGGCAGGTCGCGGGTCAGGCGATCGGGCTGCAGGTAGAGGCGCAGCGTGGCCTCGAGCGCGGCCAGCGGCAGCTTCGAGAGCCGCAGTGCGCGTTTCATCGGGTGCTTGCGGATGCGCTGCACCGCCTTGCGCCGGCCGACGATCAGGCCGGCCTGCGGGCCGCCGAGCAGCTTGTCGCCGGAGAAGGTGACGATGTCGCAGCCGGCGGCGAGCGCCTCCTGCGGCAGCGGCTCTTTCGGCAGGCCCCAGGCGGAGAGGTCGACCAGCGCGCCGCTGCCCAGGTCGGTGGCCAGCGGCAGGCCGTGCTCGCGCGCCAGCGGCGCCAGCTCGGCTTCGCTCACCGCGCTGGTGAAGCCCTGCACCGCGTAGTTGCTGGTGTGCACCTTCAGCAGCAGCGCGGTGGCCGGGCCGATCGCGCGGGCGTAGTCGGCCAGGTGGGTGCGGTTGGTGGTGCCCACCTCGACCATCCGGGCGCCGGCGGCGGCCATCACGTCGGGCATGCGGAAGGCACCGCCGATCTCGACCAGTTCGCCGCGCGAGACGATGGCCTCGCGCCCGCCGGCCAGCGCGGCCAGGGTGAGCAGCACCGCGGCGGCGTTGTTGTTGACGACGGTGGCCGCCTCGGCGCCGGTCAGCTCGCAGAGCAGGCCCTCGACAAGGTGGTCGCGGTCACCGCGGCCGCCGCTCTCCAGGTCGTATTCGAGGTTGTTCGGCGCGCTCATCGCCGCCACCAGCCGCTGCACGGCTTCGTCGGCCAGCACGGCGCGGCCGAGGTTGGTGTGCACCACCGTGCCGGTGAGGTTGAGCACGGTCTTCAACGCCGGGGCGAGGCGGGCCTGGCAGCGCGCGGCGAGCGTGGCGGCCAGCGCGGCGGGCGCGGTGTCGTCGACGCCCAGGCGCTGCAGCAGCGCTTCTTCGCGCAAGGCCTGCAGCAGCCGCCGCGCCTCGTTGGCGACGAAGCGGTGGCCATGGGCGTCGATGAGCGAGGCCGCGCCGGGCGTGCGCAGCAGGCGGTCGATGGAGGGCAGGTGCTGGGGGGTGGCCAGGGCGCCGTGGACCACGGACGCTGGGCGGAGTGGGCTCATCTCGTCGTCAGGGCGGAGGGGCCTCGTCGGCGTCGCCGAACAGCAGGAAGGCGTTGACCCCGAGGCGCTGCCAGCCGGCCTCGCCGAGCAGCACGTCGAGCGCGACACTGGCGAGGTCGTCGGCGACGGCCTCGGCGTTCGGGTCGTGGTCCTGCGCCACCTGCTTGAGGTAGTTGTGGCAGCGCGGGCAGCATTCGGCGCGCACGATGGCGTTGCGCGGCGCCGCGTCGCTGCCCACCGCCTGCAGCTGTTCGTAGGTGAGGCCTTCGTGGTTGCCGCAGTGCGCGCAGGTGATGCGCACCAGGTGCCACTGCGCCGCGCACATCGAGCAGTGCAGGTACCGTTGGCCGCTGGCTTCGGTGCCAAGGCGCTGCACGCCGGCGGTCGGGCGGCTGCCGCAGCAGGGGCACACGCGGGCGTCGTCGATGCGGCCAAAAGCGCCGGCCGGCAGGGCGGCGTGCACCTTCGCGGCCGCGGCCACCAGGCGGGCACCGTGCACCTGCAGCGCGGCCGCCACGAAGGGGGCGGCGGCAAGGGCGTCCGGCGGCAGGTGCTCGTGCAGCAGGGCGCGGGCGAGGGCGTCGAGTTCGGGGTCGGGAGCGGCGCTGAGCTGCCGCACCGTGGCCTGGGCCGGGCCGGCTTCCAACCGGGTGGACAGGCGCTGCAGCAGCGAGCGCAGCGTGTTGCGCCACGCCCCGTCGGCCAACCAGCCGGAGGCAGGCAGCGGCGGCACGCCCTGGGTGGCGGCCTGCTCGAAGGGCTCGGCCGACGGCACCGCGGGCGCCGGGCCCTGGCGCGCTTCATCGTGCTGGGCCAGGCAGACCTCGGCGGCGAAGCGCAGGTAGTCGCCCATCGCGTGGTCGGTGGCGAGTTGGCGCAGCCGCATGGCCCGCTCGCCGAACAGCGTGGCCGGCTCGGGCAGGTGCAGGAAATTCGCTTCGCGGCCGGCGCGCAGCGCGATGGTGTCCGGGTCGAGCAGCCGTTGGGGTGACGCCATGCGGCGCAGTATGCCGAGCCGTGGGCTCAGCGGTCTCGGGTCATCTCCCGATGCCACAAGGGGTGATTGCGGCGCGCCCAGGTCTCGGTGACGGTGCCGCGCGTCATGGCCCGCATCGTGCCCTTGACCCAGATGGCCGAATAGATATGGATGATGATGGTGAGCACCAGCACGAAGGCCGCGAACGCATGCAGCAGCACCATCGCGCGGCGCAGCGGGATGGGCACACCGTCGGCGAAGTACGGCTGCCAGAAGAAGAAGCCGGTCAACAGCAGCACCAGCAGGCACAGCGCGCTGACCCAGAACACCAGCTTCTGCCCGGCGTTGTACTTGGCCACCGGCGGCATGCCGGCTTCATGGCCGCGCAGCATCTCGGGGGTGTGGCGCAGCCATTCGGTGTCGGTGCGCCGCCAGCGGTTCTCGTGCCAGACGGCGAAAAAAATCGGCACGAACGCGAGCACCATCGCCAGGCCGAGGAAGGGGTGGAGGATGCGGCTCCAGACGCCGCCGCCGAACAGCCCCGACAACGGGAACAGCGCCGGGTGGAACAGCGCCAGGCCCGACAACCCCGCGGCAAAGAACAGGAGCGCCACCACCCAGTGGGTGAGGCGGGTGCGGTCGTCGTAACGGCGGAGGTAGCGCATGGCGGTCATCCTTCGTGACGGGTGTCCTGGCGCAGGTCTTCACGCGGCTGCCCGCCGGAGGGCGGCGGCACCACGTCGGGGTCGTCCGGGTCTTCCTCGGCTTCGGAGGCCGAGGGGCCGACCTTCATGTAATGGAAGAAGCCGGTCACCACCGCCGCGCCCATCGCCAGCAGGGCGAGCGGCTTGGTGATGCCCTTCCACAGCGAGACCATCGGGCTGATGTGCGGATCGTTCGGCAGGCCGTGGTACAGCTCGGGCTTGTCGGCGTGCTGCAGCACGTACATCACGTGCGTGCCGCCGACCCCCTGCGGGTCGTACACGCCGGCCTTCTGGAAGCCCCGCTCCCTCAGGTCCTCGACCCGTTCGGCGGCAAACTCGTGCATGTCCTCCTTGCTGCCGAAGCGGATCGCGCCGGTCGGGCAGGCCTTGGCGCAGGCCGGCTCGAGGCCGACGGTGACCCGGTCGGAGCACAGCGAGCACTTGTAGGCCTTGTCGTCCTGCTTCGACAGGCGGGGAATGTCGAACGGGCAGCCCTGCACGCAGTAGCCGCAGCCGATGCAGTGCTCGGAGATGAAGTCGACGATGCCGTTGGTGTACTGCACGATCGCGCCGGGCGACGGGCAGGCTTTCAGGCAACCCGGGTCGGAACAGTGCATGCAGCCGTCCTTGCGGATCAGCCATTCGAGCTTGTCGGGCTCGGTCTCCACTTCGGAGAAGCGCATCACCGTCCAGCTCTGCGGCGTCAGGTCCTTCGGGTTGTCGTAGCTGGCACCGCCCGGGCCCGCCACCTCGCCGACCTCGTCGCGCAGGTCGTTCCATTGCATGCACGCCACCTGGCAGGCCTTGCAGCCGATGCAGCTGGAGACGTCGATCAGCTTCGCCACCTCGGTGACATGCTCGCGCGCCTGCGGCACGGTGCCGGTCGTGGCGGAGCGTCTGGCGATGTCTAGCGATTGCAGTGAGGACATGGGCGGCTACCTTGATGCAAAGAATGGAGCGCTCGCGGCGGGCGGTAGCCGCGGGGGGCTCATGCTTGGGCGGTCCCGCTGCGCGGGACTGCGCTGCGATGCTCGGTCGGCGGGCACGCGGCGGAACTCGCTCCGTTCGCTTCGCTCACTGCGCTCGAACAGCCGCCGCGAGTCAGTCATGGAAGCGCGCTGCGCGCGCCGCCCGCCGCCCTGCGCTTCTCGCCGCCCAAGAAATCGCCCCCCGCGGCCACCGCCCACCGCGAGGGACACGCTCGCTGTTGCGGGGGATGGCTGTGGGAGCGGCGTCAAGCCGCTCCCACAGAGGCGAAGTGAGCTTGCAGGCGTCATTCAAGCCTTCTCGATGTTCACGGTGAACGACTTGTATTCGGGGGTCTGCGTGTTCGCATCCCCCACGAACGGCGTCAGCGTGTTCACCAGGTAGCCCGGCTTCGTCAGGCCCACGAAGCCCCAATGGTTGGGCAGGCCGACGGTGTGCACCGTCTTGCCGTCCACCGTCAGCGCCGGGATGCGCTTGGTCACCAGCGCCACCACCTGGATGACGCCGCGCTTGGACGACACCTTCACCCGGTCGCCGTTGGCGATGCCCTTCTCCTTGGCCAGCCCCTCGCCGATCTCGACGAACTGCTCGGGCTGCAGCACGGCCGAGGTGCGCACGTGCTTGGTCCAGTAGTGGAAGTGCTCGGTGAGCCGGTAGCTGGTGGCCACGTACGGGAAGTCCTTCGGCGCGCCCATCATCTCCATGTCGCCCTTGAACACCCGCGCCGCCGGGTTGAAGCGCGCCTTCTCGTTCTGGTGCATCGGGTTGCCGGCCAGCGGCGACTCGAGCGGCTCGTAATGCTCGGGCAGCGGCCCCTCGGCCATGCCGGTGGGGGCGAACAGGCGGGCCACGCCTTCGGCCGTCATGATGAACGGGCCGACGTTCTGGTCGGGCGCGGCATCGGGCCGGATGTCCGGCACGTCGGCGCCCATCCAGGCCTTGCCATTCCACTTGACCAGCGTGCGGCGTGCGTTCCACGGCTTGCCGCTCGGGTCGGACGAGGCGGCGTTGTAGAGGATGCGCCGGTTCGCCGGCCAGGCCCAGGCCCAGTTGGGCGTCTGGCCGATGCCGTAGGGGTCGGCGGTGTCGCGGCGGGCCATCATGTTGCCGGCCTGCGTCCACGCGCCGGCCCAGATCCAGCAGCCGCTGGCGGTGGTGCCGTCGTCGCGCAGCAGGCCGAAGCCGCTGACCTGCTCGCCGGCCTTGGCCAGCACCTTGGTCGGGTCCTTCGGGTCGGTGAGGTCGGCCAGCGCGCGGCCGTTGTACTCCATCGCCAGCTCGTCCGGACCCGGCTCGTGCGGCACCTTGTAGGGCCAGGTCAGGTTGAGGATCGGGTCGGGGAAGGCGCCGCCGTCCTTCTGGTACTTGGCCCGGATGCGGGTGAACAGCTGCGCGATGATGGCGATGTCGCCCTTGGCCTCGCCCGGGGGCGGCGCGCCTTTCCAGTGCCATTGCAGCCAGCGGCTGCTGTTGGTGAGCGAGCCGTCTTCCTCGGCGAAGCAGGTGGAGGGCAGGCGGAACACCGTGGTCTGGATCTTGGCGGTGTCGACCGGGTTGTGGTCGCCATGGTTGACCCAGAACTCGCCGGTCTCGGTGCGCAGCGGGTCGATGATGACCAGCCACTTCAGCTTGGAGAGGCCGTCGACGATCTTCTTCTTGTTGGGGAACGAGCCCACCGGGTTGAAGCCCTGGCAGATGTAGCCGTTCATCTGGCCCTGGTTCATCAACTCGAAGGCCTGCAGCACGTCGTACAGCTTGTCGAGCTTGGGCAGGTAGTGGAACGCCCAGTCGTTCTCGGCGGTGGCGGCGTCGCCCCACCAGGCCTTCTGCAGGCTGACGAAGAACTTCGGGTAGTGCTGCCAGTAGCTCATCTGGTTGGGCCGCAGCGGCTTCAGCGCCCGTGTCTTGTAGTAGTCCTCCAGCGTCTGCTCGCCCTCGCGGGCCAGCGACAGGTACCCCGGCAGTGAATTGGACAGCAGCCCCAGGTCAGTCAGGCCCTGGATGTTGCTGTGCCCGCGCAGCGCGTTCATGCCGCCGCCCGGCACGCCGATGTTGCCCAGCAGCAGCTGCACGAGGGCCGCGGTGCGGATCATCTGCGAGCCCATGCTGTGCTGCGTCCAGCCGAGCGCGTACATGATGGTCATGGTGCGCGTCGGGGTGCTGGTCGAGGCGATGTACTCACACACCTTCAGGAACTTGTCCTGCGGCGTGCCGGTGATGCGGCTCACCACCTCGGGGGTGTAGCGCGAGAAGTGGCGCTTCATCACCTGGTAGACGCAGCGCTCGTGCTGCAGCGTGTCGTCCACCTTGGCGAATTCGCCGTCCATCTCGTAGGCCCAGCTGCTCGGGTCGTAGCGGCGCTTCTCGGCGTCGTAGCCGCTGAAGAGACCGTCCTCGAACGAGAAGCCTTCGTTGACGATGAACGAGGCGTTGGTGTAGCGCTTGACGTACTCGTGCTGGATCTTGTCCTGGCTCAGCAGGTAGTGGATCACCCCGGACAGGAACGCGATGTCGGACCCCGCGCGGATCGGCGCGTAGTAGTCGGCCATCGCGGCCGAGCGCGTGAAGCGCGGGTCCACCACCACCAGGCGGGCCTTGTTGTGGTGCTTGGCTTCGATCACCCACTTGAAACCGCAGGGGTGGGCTTCGGCGGCATTGCCGCCCATGATCAAGACAACGTCAGCGTTCTGGATGTCCGCCCAATGGTTGGTCATCGCGCCGCGGCCGAACGTCGGGGCCAGACTGGCCACCGTCGGGCCGTGTCAGACACGTGCCTGGTTGTCGAAGACGAGCATCCCCATCGAGCGCATCGCCTTGTGGGTGATGTAGCCCGTTTCATTGGACGAGGCCGAGGCGCACAGCATGCCGGTGGTGGTCCAGCGGTTCACCGTCTTGCCGTCGGCGTTGGTGGGCACGAAGTGCGCATCGCGGTCCTGCTTCATCAGCGTGGCGATGCGCTCGAAGGCCTCGTCCCAGCCGATGCGCTTCCATTCGTTGCTGCCGGCCTCGCGCACCTCGGGGTACTTCACGCGGTGCGGGCTGTGCACGAAGTCGAGCAGGCCGGCGCCCTTGGGGCACAGCGTGCCGCGGTTGACCGGGTGGTCGGGGTCGCCTTCGATGTGGATGATGTCGCCGAGCGCGTTCTTCGCGCGGTCGCCCAGCGTGTACATCAGGAGCCCGCAGGCCACCGAGCAGTAAGGGCAGGTGTTGCGGGTCTCGGTGGTGCGGGCCAGCTTGAACTGCCGCGCTTCCGCCAGCGCCGTCGCCGGTGAAAACCCCAGGGCGACAAGGCTCGACCCCGCCAGGGTGGCCCCGCTGACCCTGAAGAACTGTCGCCTGTTCATGTCCACAGGAGCACTCCTTGTTCGGGTGACCGGGCCACTATAGGCCGCCGGCCCGAAAGTCGAGAGGGAAGTTCCCCCTGATCGGCACAGGGCCGCGCCGCGGTGGCCGAGGCACGGGGAGGTGAGGGGAGAATCCCGCGCCGGGCCACGGGGGCCCGGCAGCGGGAGGCGCGATGGATCTGCTCGGCACGTTCGAGCTGGGCCGGCCCTGGGCGTTCGACGTGCCGCCGGTGTCGCGCGACCACTTCTTCGTCTACGCCGTGCGCGAAGGCCGCTGCGGGCTGATGGTGCGGGGCCATGAGCCGCTGTGGCTCGGGTCGGACCGGGCCAGCTGGCTGCGCGGCCTGGCCGACCGCCACATCGGCGCCGCGCTGGTGGCGATGCATGGCCAGCCCGTCGAGGACTGGACGGTGGCGCGCCTGGCCCGCACCAGCGGCATGTCGCGCTCGAGCTTCTCGCAGCGCTTCGCGGTGCTGGTCGGCCAGACGCCGATGGCCTACCTCACCGCCCTGCGCATGCAGGCCGCGGCCGCGCTGCTGACTGCCGGCACGCCGGTGGGCACGGTGGGCACGGTGGCGGCGCAGGTGGGCTACCGCTCGGAATGGGCGTTCCGGCGCGCGTTCGGCGAGCGCTTCGGCTGCACGCCGCTGCGCTATGGCAAGGGGCAGCGGGCGCTGGGCTGATCGCTGAAGGCCTGCGAGACAGCTCGGGAAATCCTGGACGATCACGTCGAAAACGTGGATAGAACGAGCTGCCCGATCTGGCAGCACATGCGCGGCATGATGAACGGCGAGCTGAGCCTGCAGGAATACGCCATCTACAACTGGCGCGGCGGTGGCGGCTCGGCCTGGTTCGCGCCGGTGATGGCCGCGCGCGGCAGCGACGCCGCGAAGACCGCCGCGCTCGGCAAGGCCGTGATGCGCGAGCACGGCTTCGATTTCATGGGCGGCTACCTCGTCAATGCCCGCGACATGGTGCAGATCGTCGAGCTGCTGTACGACCGCACCCTTGAAGCCGAACGCGAGCGGGCCCACCGCTGCTTCCAGGCGCTGGTGCAGCGCTTCGGCGCGCAGGGCTACGGGCTCTACCGCACCAACATCGCCTTCATGCGCCAGGCCGCGGCGCTGCAGGGGCCGGTGCGCAACGCGGTGAACCGGCGCCTGAAACAGGCGCTCGATCCGGCGGGCATCCTGGCACCGGGCAAGTCGGGCATCCTGCCGCTCTGAGCCGGCGGGGGAGCCGGCGGGTGCGGCCAGCGGCTACAGTCGCTGCCCTCGAAGTCCCTCAGGGAGTGCCCATGATCCGCCTGTCGCTGTCCGCCCTCGTCCAACCGCTGCTGGCCTGTGCCCTGATCGGCCTGGCCGGCGCCGCCTCGGCGCAGCAGGTGCTGCGCGTCACCGCGATCCCCGACGAATCGCCCACCGAGCTGGCGCGCAAGGCCGCCCCGCTGGTGAAGTACCTCGAGGGCAAGCTGGCGATGAAGGTCGAGTACACGCCGGTGACCGACTACGCCGCCGCGGTGGAGACGCTGGTCAACCGCAAGGTCGACCTGGCCTGGTTCGGCGGCTTCACGTTCGTGCAGGCCAATGTGCGCTCGGGCGGCAAGGTAATCCCGCTGGTGCAGCGCGAAGAGGACGAGAAGTTCCGCTCGGTCTTCATCACCACCGACCCGGCCATCCAGCAGCTGGCCGACCTGAAGGGCAAGGACGTCACCTTCGGTGCGCAGAGCAGCACCTCGGGCCACCTGATGCCGCGCAGCTTCCTGCTGCAGGCCGGGCTGAACCCGGAGAAGGACTTCAAGCGCGTGGCTTTCAGCGGCGCGCATGACGCGACCATCGCCGCGGTGGCCGCCGGCAAGGTGCAGGCCGGCGCGCTGAACATCTCGGTGTGGGACAAGTTCATCGCCGACAAGAAGGTCGACCCCTCGAAGGTGCGCGTCTTCTACACCACGCCGCCGTACTACGACTACAACTGGACCGTGCACGCCGACATGCCCGCGCCGCTGCGCGAGAAGCTGCAGCAGGCCTTCCTGGCGCTGAGCAAGGACACGCCGGAAGGCAGGGAAGTGCTCGAACTGCAGCGGGCCACCCGCTTCGTGCCGACGAAGCCGGAGAATTACAAGGGCATCGAGGCTGCGGCGAAGAGCGCCGGGCTGCTGTGAACGTTGGCGTGATGGGTGGCGGCGAACGTGCTTGTAGGAGCGGCTTCAGCCGCGATTCGCGGCACGGCACCGCTCCATCGCGGCTGAAGCCGCTCCCACAGAAGTCCCCCGCATGAAAGTCGAATTGAGCGGCCTGTCGGCCCGCCATCCCGCGGCACGCTCCGGCACCGCGCCGGCGCTGCGCGGCATCGACCTCGCCATCGCGCCGGGCGAGCGGGTCGCGGTGATCGGCCCGTCCGGCGCCGGCAAGACCACGCTGATGCAGGTGCTCGCCTGCGCGCTGCCGCCGTCCACCGGCGTGCTGCGGGTGGACGGGCAGGCGCCGTGGTCGCTGGCGCGCCGGGCGCTGCAGCGGCTGCGCGGCCGGCTCTGCCTCGCGCCGCAGACCCCGCCGCTGCCGCCGCGCCAGCGTGTCGTCACCGCGGTGCTGGCCGCGCGGCTGCCGGCGATGGGCTTCTGGGCCAGCGTGGGCTCGCTGGTGTACCCGCGCGAGATCCCGGCCGCCTTCGAGGCGCTGGAGCGTTTCGACCTCGGCGACAAGCTGTTCGAGCGGGTCGACCGGCTCTCCGGCGGTGAGCGCCAGCGGGTCGGCCTGGCGCGGGTGCTGCTCGCGCCGGCGGCGCTCTGGCTGGTCGACGAGCCGCTGTCGGCGCTCGACCCGACCCGCGCCGAACAGGCGCTGGCGACGCTGGTGCGCGAGGCCCAGGCGCGCGACGTGACGCTGGTGGCCACGCTGCACCAGGTGGGCATGGCGCTGGCGCATTTCCCCCGCATCGTCGGCCTGCGCGACGGCCGGATCGTGTTCGACCTGCCGGCCGCCGAGGTCACGCCCGAGCGGCTGCGCTGGTTGTACGCGCAGCACGAGGACGAGCTGCGCACGCCGGCCGGGCAGGGCGACGAACCGCCCCCGGGGCCCGCGCCGGTGGTGATGCACTGCCGATGACGGCCGCGATGGTGCCGATGCGCGACCCGGCCTGGCGCGGCCGCCTGACCTGGGCGCTGCTGCTGCTGGTGGCGCTGTGGCCGCTGTTGCAGGCCACCGAGTTCCGGCCGTGGGTGCTGCTGGAGGCGCGTTCGCTGCAGGTCACCGCCGGGTTCGTGGCCGGGTTCCTGCCGCCGGCCCATTCGCCGGCGTTCCTGCTCGAGGTGGCGCAGGGCGCCTGGCGCACCGTCGCGATGGCGACCGCCGGCATGACGCTGGCGCTCCTGGCCGCGGTGCCGCTGACGCTGCTGGCCACGCGCGCACTGTCGATCTCGTCGCTGTCCGGCCGCATGGCGGCGGCGCCGGCGCTGTTGCGCCACGCGGTGCGGGTGCTGCTGGTGCTGCTGCGCAGCGTGCCCGAGCTGGTGTGGGCGCTGGTGTTCGTGCGCGTGGTCGGCCTGGGCCCGACCGCCGGCGTGCTGGCGATCGCGCTCACCTATGCCGGCATGCTCGGCAAGGTGTACGGCGAGATCCTCGAGAGCGGCGATGCGCATGCCACGCAGGCGCTGCTGCGCAACGGCAGCGGCCGGCTGCAGGCGTTCGCCTACGGCCTGCTGCCGCAGAACGCCGCCGAACTCACCAGCTACACCGTCTACCGCTGGGAGTGTGCGATCCGCAGCTCGGTGGTGCTGGGCTTCGTCGGCGCCGGCGGGCTCGGGCAGATGATGGACGCCTCGATGAAGATGCTGGTGGGCGGCGAGGTGTCGACCATCCTGCTGGTGTTCGTGCTGCTGGTGGCGCTGGCCGACAAGGTCAGCGCCGGGCTGCGGCGGGCGCTGGGCTGACGCGGGCGGCGGCCCGGGCCGCCTCAGCCTCAAACAGGCATTCGCCGTAGGGCTTTGGGGCGCCTGCCATCGCGCTCTGGCTCAATACCGCCCCCAGGTCCACTCCAACAAATCTCGATGGTCGCTTCCTCTCGCGCCCTGCGCGCCGACATCCAGTGCCTGCGTGCGCTGGCGGTCGCCAGCGTGGTGGCCTTCCATTTCCACGTGCGCGGTGCCGACGGCGGCTTCATGGGGGTCGACGTCTTCTTCGTCATCTCCGGTTACCTGATGACGCGCATCGTGGTCGAACGCCTCGAGCGCGACCGCTTCGGCTACGTCGATTTTGTGGTCGCCCGGGCGGTGCGCATCGTGCCCGCGCTGCTGGCGCTGGTGGGGGTGCTGCTCGTGCTCGGCGCGGTCTGGCTGCCGCCTCACGACCTGAAGAGCCTGGCATCGCAGGCGTGGTCGGCGCTGTGCTTCACCAGCAACCGGTTCTACCTCGACCATGGCGGCTACTTCGGTGCCGGCACCTTCGAGCGGTGGCTGCTGCACACCTGGTCGCTGTCGGTCGAATGGCAGTTCTACCTGGTCTACCCGTTGCTGGTGGCCGCGGCGTGGGCGGTGTTCGGCCGCCTGCCGGGGCTGCGGGCGGTCGCCCGCCGCGATGCGCTGGCGATGCTGGCCGCGATCACCTTCGTCGTGCTGTTCGTCTGGTGCCTGGGGGTGAGTCGCAACGACCCGTCACGTGCCTTCTACAGCCTGTCGACGCGGGCCTGGGAGATGCTGGGCGGCGGCATCGTGTTCCTGCTCGAAGACCGGCTGGCGCGCTGGCCCCTGTTGCGGCGCCGGGCCTCCGCGCTCTTCACCACGCTGGTGCTGGCGTTGGTGGCCTACATGCTGTTCGGCGCCTGGCGTCACCTGGAAACGCTCTGGCCCGGCCCATGGCCGCTGCCCGCGGTGGCGCTGACGATGGGCCTGATCGCGGCCGGTCGGCAGATCGAGAGCGGCTGGGTGGCCCATCCGCTGCCGCAGGCGGTCGGTCGCTGGTCGTACTCCATCTACCTGTGGCACTGGCCGGTCATCACCGGGCTGGAGGTCGCCTTCTTCCACGCCCCGCTGCCCGTGCCGTGGATCCTCGCCGGCATCGGCGCGAGCGTCGTGCTGGGGGCACTGTCTTTCCGCTGGGTCGAGCAGCCGACCTCCCGCATCGCGATCCGCTTCGGCGGCTGGCGCACGGCGTTCGCGCTGCTGCTGTGCGGCCTCGCGGTCCAGGGCGCCTCGCGCCTGATCGAGCGCAGCGAGGGGTGGCTGGCCCGCACCGGCACCGACCGCCCCTTCTACGAGCAGGTCGCGATGGCCAAGGACCAGCCGGTGATGCCGGCGGCCTGCCAGAACCACAAGCTGCCGGGGCCCGCCTTGCGGATCTGTTCACTGCATGACAACGTGCCCGGTCCGCGCGTGCTGGTGTACGGCGATTCGCACGCCCAGCACCTCTACGCCTGGTTCGACGCCCACGGCGTGCGTGCGGTGGACTTCCTCACCAGTTCGGGCTGCCCTCCGGCCCCCGGCTTCAACCGCGCCGAACCCGGCTTCCATTGCGACGAGTACATGCGCCGTGTCGTGCAGCTGGCCGCCGAGGCGCGCTACGACACCATCGTGGTGGCCGGCAACTGGGCCAGCGGCATGCACTCCGAACACCCGAAGCTCTGCCGGGTCGCCGCCCACGGCGGCTGCGGCGACGGCATGCCGCCCACCCGCCAGGCGCTGGTCGAGGCCAACGTGCACTTCTGGCGCGCCCTGGTCGACGCGGGCAAGAAGGTCTATGTGCTCGACCAGATGCCGTTCGCCAACTTCGACATCCCGACCCAGCTGGCCCGCGAACGTTTCTGGCACCAACCGCTGACCCGCACCTACCGGCTGCGCCAGCACGATCCGCGTCCCTATCTCGAGGATGTCGTGCAGGCGATGGGCTCCTCGAAGGGGTTCGAGCGCCTGGACACGGCGCGCATGCTCTGTGCCGAGGGCCGGTGCAGCACCCTGGCTGCCGGCGACGGCGGGCCGACGCTGGTCGACAACAACCATTTCGCGCCGGCCTTCCTGCGCCAGACCACGCAGCCGATCCTCGCCGCGGTGCGCTGACGACGCAGAATGCCGCCATGAAGCACCGTCCCGTCGCGGCCAACCTGCCGTACCGCCTGCCGCCGCCGCTGTTCGACCTGCGCCGCCGCGGCAGCTGGTTCGTCGCCGCGGTGCTGGTGCTGGTCGTCGCCAGCTTCGTCTCGCTCGACCTGCAGTGGGCGCAGTTCCTGTCGATCGACGCGCTGCGCAGCATGGGGCGCTTCGCCGCCGAGTTCTTCCCGCCCGAACGCGACCCCGACTTCGTGCGCCGGGTGCTCGTCGCGACCTGGGAGACCTTCGCGATGTCGGCACTGGGCACGCTGTTGGCGGCGCTGGGCGGCATGCTGCTGGCGTTGCTGGCGCGGGCCTGGTCGACCCGGCTGTTGCTGAATGCGCTGCGGGCCGTGCCCGAGCTGGTGTGGGCGGGCCTGATGCTGATCGCCGCCGGCCTGGGCCCGCTGGCCGGCACGCTGGCGCTGGCGGTGCACACCACCGGCGTGCTCGGGCGGCTGTTCGCCGAGGCGATCGACAACGCGCCGCGCGGCCCGGCCGATGCGCTGCGCGCGCAGGGCCTCGGCACGGTGCGGGTGTTCCTCTACGCCACGCTGCCGCAGGTGCTGCCGCAGTGGCTGAGCTACACGCTCTACCGCTGGGAGAACAACATCCGCGCCGCCGCGGTGCTCGGGGTGGTCGGCGCAGGCGGGCTGGGCCAGTTGCTGGTGTTCCACATGAGCCTGTTCATGATGCACAAGACCGCCACGGTGCTGATCGCGATGCTGGTGCTGGTGGTGCTGGTCGATGCCGCGAGCTGGGCCGCCCGGCGGCAGCTCACGCGATGACGGCGACAATGGCGGGATGTCCCTGAAGCCCCTGGGCGCGGCCGACGCGCTGGCCCGCCTGACCACGTTCGACGCCGTCATCGACGTGCGCAGCGAAGCCGAATTCGCCGAGGACCACCTGCCCGGCGCGGTCAACTGGCCGGTGCTGAACAACGACGAGCGCATCGTCGTCGGCACCACCTTCGTGCAGGTGTCGGCGCTGGAGGCGCGCAAGATCGGCGCGGCGCTGGTGGCGCGCAACATCGCCGCGCACCTCGACCGCGAGATGCCCGGCCTGCCGCGCGAATGGCAGCCGCTGGTGTATTGCTGGCGCGGGGGGCAGCGCTCGGGCACGATGGCCTGGTTCCTGTCGCAGGTGGGCTTCCGGACCGCACAGGTGGTGGGCGGCTACAAGGCCTACCGTGCCGTGGTGCGCGAGCAGCTCGACACGTTGCCCGGCGCGCTGTCGTTCACGGTGCTGTGCGGGCGCACCGGCAGCGGCAAGACGCGCCTGTTGCAGGCGCTCGCCGCGCAGGGCGCGCAGGTGCTCGACCTCGAAGGCCTGGCGGTGCACCGCGGCTCGGTGCTGGGCGGGGTGCCCGGCCTCGCCCAGCCCAGCCAGAAGGCGTTCGAAAGCGCACTGTGGGACCGGCTGCGCGGCTTCGACCCGGCGCGCCCGGTGTTCGTCGAGAGCGAAAGCGCCAAGATCGGCGTGCTGCGCGTGCCCGAGGTGCTGCTGCAGCGCTACCGCGACCAGGGCCGCTGCGTCGTCGTCGAACTGCCCGATGCCGAGCGGGTGCGGCTGCTGCTGGAAGAGTACGCCTCGTTCGCTGCCGACCCGCAGCGCTTCTGCGCGCTGCTGGACGGGTTGGTGGAACTGCGCGGCCGCGCCACCGTGCAGCGCTGGCAGGCGCTGGCCGGCGAGGGCCAGTGGGCGGCCTGTTTCGCCGCGCTGATGGCCGAACACTACGACCCGCTGTACGACCGCTCCATGAAGCGCTATTTCGCGGCGCTGGAAGGCGCTCCGCGGCTCGCGGTGGAAGAGGCCACCGCCGCCGCGTTCGACGCTGCCGCGGCGCGGTTGCTGGCGTGACCCCGGTGCTGCGCCATCTGGTGGTGGTGCTCGGCGACCAGCTCGACCGCCACTCGGCCGCGTTCGATGGCTTCGATCCGGCGCAGGACCGCGTCTGGATGGCCGAGGCGGCCGAAGAATCGACCCAGGTGTGGAGCACGCAGCCGCGCATCGCGGTGTTCCTCGCGGCGATGCGGCACTTCGCGGCAGCGCTGCGGGAGGAGGGCGTGCCGCTCACGTACCAGCAGCTCGACGACCGGCAGGCGCAGCCGACGCTGGCCGCAGCACTGTCCACCGCGATCGACACACAGCGGCCGCAGAAGGTGGTGCTGCTGGCGCCGGGCGAGTGGCGGGTGCGCGAGGCGCTGCAGGCCGTGGTGGCCGCTGCCGGCGTGCCGCTGGACCAACGCGAGGACCGCCACTTCCTCTGCGCGCCAGCCGACTTCGCGGCCTTCGCCAAAGCGCGCCGCGAGCTGCGCATGGAGGGGTTCTACCGCTGGATGCGGCAGCGCCACGGCATCCTGATGGACGGCGACCAGCCCGCCGGCGGCGCCTGGAACTTCGATGCGCAGAACCGCAAGTCGTTCGGCGTCCAGGGCCCGGGTTTCCTGCCGGCGCCGGCGCGCTTCGAGCCCGATGCGATCACGCGCGAGGTGCTGGCGCTGGTGCGCGAGCGCTTCGGCCACCACCCGGGCCGGCTCGACCGTTTCGCCTGGCCGCTGACCCGCGCGCAGGCGCTGGAAGCGCTCGACCGCTTCCTCGACGAGCGGCTGCCGCTGTTCGGTCACTGGCAGGACGCGATGTGGACCGGCGAGCCGTGGCTCTACCACTCGCAGCTGAGCGCCGCGCTGAACCTGAAGCTGCTCGATCCGCGCGAGGTGATCGCGCGCGCCGAGGCGGCCTGGCGCGACGGTGCGGCGCCGTTGCCGGCCGTCGAAGGGTTCATCCGCCAGATCCTCGGCTGGCGCGAGTACGTGCGCGGGCTGTACTGGTGGCGCATGCCCGGCTACGCCGAGCTCAATGCGCTCGAGGCCCACGAGCCATTGCCCGCCTGGTACTGGACCGGCGACACCGAGATGGCCTGCCTGCGCGAGGCCATCGGCCAGACGCTCGCACATGGCTATGCCCACCACATCCAGCGGCTGATGGTGACCGGCCTGTACGCGCTGCTGCTGGGCGTCGAGCCGCGCCAGGTGCATGCCTGGTACCTGGCGGTGTACATCGATGCGGTCGAGTGGGTGGAGTTGCCCAACACATTGGGCATGAGCCAGTTCGCCGACGGCGGGCTGATGGGCAGCAAGCCCTACGTGGCCAGCGGCCAGTACATCGACCGCATGAGCGACCACTGCCGGCACTGCCGCTACCGCCCGGCCGAGCGCACCGGCCCGCAGGCCTGCCCGTTCACCACGCTGTACTGGGACTTCCTGCTGCGCCACCGCGAACGCTTCGCCCGGCACGCGCGCATGGCGCCGGTGGTGCGCGGGCTTTCGCGGCTCTCGGCGGCGGAACAGGCGGCGGTGCAGGCGCAGGCCGCGGCGTGGCGGCAGCGATCCGCAGCGGCTCGGTGATGGGCCGTCACTGAGACTTCACTGCACCGTCACTGAACGACCCGGCGCACGTCCATCAACGCCAGGAACGACTGCACGCCGTTGCCCAGCGGCGCGCAGAAGCAGCCCAGCGCCTGCAGCCGGTGCACGCCGAGCGCGGCCAGGTCCCAGGCCAGCGCCTCGTCGATCTGCAGCGGCGCTTCGCTGGCGAACGCGGCCATGCCGGTCAGCGCGGCCAGGCCCTTCAGTGGCAGCGCGCGGTCGCGCAGCAGCGGGGTGATCGACGGGTTGCACCAGGCCCACTTCCATTGGCTCGGCTGGCCGATGACGGTGGCCAGACTGCCCATCGGGATGGCGTCGGCGGCCAGCACGATGTGGCCGTGGTCGTCCTCGAACAGCAGCGCCTCGGCGCCCTGGTCGAAGCGCCAGCGCGGCAGGCGGGCCAGGTCGTGCTCGGCCTGCAGCCGGGCCTGCTTGTCGCGCAGCTCGGCCGTGGCGCGGGCCGTCAGGTGGTCGAACTCGTGGTCGGTCATCGGCGGCATGGTAGCGGGACGGTCAGACGGTCCATGGGGGCGGTCCCTCGTGGCGGTCAGTCGTCGTCCGCCTGCGGGTCGCCGAAGCGCTCGATGAAGGCGGCGTGGAAGGCCGGTGAGGCGGCCAGCGTCAGCGTCACGGTGTGCCAGCCGTCGGCTTCGTCGTGGCGTTGCAGGTCGTGGTCCAAGGCATGGCCTTCGTCGAGCGGGCCGGGGTCGGGGCCGAACTCGCGGTGGGCCCAGTCGAGCACCTGCTGCAGTTCGGCTTCCACGGCCGCGGCGGTGCGGGGGTCGTCGCGGCGGCGCGAGGCCATGGCTTCGAGGGTGACGCGACCGTGGTCGTCGTCGCTGGTCTGCCAGGCGAGATGGTGGAAGGGCAAGGCCATGGCCCCGATTGTCGGCGCCGCCGGGCTCAGCCGCGCCGACGCAGCACCAGCGCCGTGCCGGCCGCCACCGCCGCGAGCCCGAACACGCCGTGCAGGCCCACATGTTCCAGCGCCAGCCCGCCGAGCGCCGCGCCGCTGGCCATGCCGAGGAACACCGCGGTGAAGAAGGTGGCGTTGAGGCGGCTGCGCGCTTCCGGGTCGAGGCTGTAGACGATGGTCTGGTGCGCGATCAGCGAGGCCTGCACGCCGAGGTCGAAGCCCACGGCGCCGATCGCGGCCAGCCACAGTCCGCCGGTGCGGCCGAGCGAGGGCAGCGCCAGCAGCGCGATGAACGAGGCTAGCACCAGCCCCGCCGCCAGGCGCGCCACGCCGCCGGGGCCGCGCCGGTCGGCCAGCTTGCCGGCGAGCGGCGCGGCCAGTGCCCCGGCGGCGCCGGCCAGGCCGAACGCGCCGGCCACTGCGCTGCCGAGGTGGAACGGCGCCTCGTGCAGCCACACCGCCAGCGTCGACCAGAAGGCGCTGAAGGCCACCGACAGCAACCCCTGCACCAGCGCCGCGCGGCGCAGTGCCGGGTAACGCCGCCACAGCGCGAGCAGCGAGCCGATCAGCGCCGGGTAGCGCAGCGTGGTGGTCGGCGCGAAGCGCGGCAGCCGCCACTGCAGCACCAGGGCGACGGCGGCCATCGCCACCGCGGCGACGACGAACATTGCGCGCCAGCCCGATTGCGCCGCCACGGCACCGCTGACCACGCGCGACAGCAGGATGCCCAGCAGCAGCCCGGTCATCACCGTGCCGACGGCCTTGCCGCGGTGCGCGGCCGGGGCCAGCGTCGCGACCGCCGGCACGATGTCCTGCGCCACCGTGGCCAGCGCGCCCACCGCAAAACTGGCGGCGAGCAACAGCGGCAGCGTGGGCGCGAACGCGCTGGCCAGCAGCGCCAGCACCAGCAGCAGCGTCTTCAGCACGATGACGCGCTGGCGGTCGAAGCGGTCACCCAGCGGCGTCAGCAGCAGGATGCCGGCGGCGTAGCCGAGCTGCGTGAGCATCGGCACCAGGCCGAGCGCCGAAGGCGAGGCCTGCAGCGACTGGCCCATCAGCGCCAGCATCGGCTGCGCGTAGTAGATCGAGGCCACCGCCAGGCCGGTGCTGGTGGCCAGCAGGCCGAGCAGCGGGGCGGTGAGGGGCGGTGTCACGCCGGCGGCGCCGCGGGCGGGCATTGGGAGGTCGTTCATGGCAGCGGTTCGGTTCGTTGGAGATCGGGCATGCGCTCGGCCAGGTGCAGCTGTGCGTGCCGATGGCGCAGTACCTCGCGCAGCATCCGAACGTCACCGGCGCTTCGTCGACATCATCCGTTGTGATGCGTTGTGTTGTGGTGGGAGCGGCTTCAGCCGCGATTCGGGCCCTGCCACGAGCCCATCGCGGCTGAAGCCGCTCCCACAGGGAGGCCCAGGTCTTGGCCAAGGCCAGACCTGGGCCAAGACCGAGGCCGAGCGAACCGATCAATAGGCCGGCACTTCGTTCGGCCGCAGGTCGAACACCAGCACCTCGGCGCCGTCGCCCTGGTCGAAGCGCAGCGGGCCGCCGCCGCGCACCCGCACGCCGTCGCCTGCGCCGAGGCGCTCGCCGTTCAGCGTCACGGTGCCGCGCGCCACATGCACGTAGGCGTGGCGGTCGTCGCCGATCACCAGCGTGTCGGCCTCGGCGCCGTCGAACAGGCCGGCGTAGACGCGGGCGTCCTGGTGCACCGCGAGCGAGCCGTCGGTGCCCTCCGGCGAGATGATCAGGCGCAGGCGGCCGCGCTTCTCGGCCTCGGTGAAGTGGCGCTGCTGGTAGCGCGGCGCCACGCCGCGCTCGGCCGGCACGATCCAGATCTGCAGGAAGTGCACCCCGTCGGTGGCGGACGGGTTGTACTCGCTGTGCCGCACGCCGGTGCCCGCGCTCATCATCTGCACGTCGCCGGGGTGGATCACCGAACCGGTGCCCATCGAATCGCGGTGCTCGAGCGCGCCTTCCAGCACGTACGAGAAGATCTCCATGTCGCGGTGCGGGTGCGTGCCGAAGCCCTGGCCCGGCGCCACCCGGTCGTCGTTGATCACCAGCAGGTCCGAAAACCCCTGCTGCTTCGGGTCGTGGTAGCCACCGAACGAGAAGGTGTGGTGCGAGTCGAGCCAGCCGTGGTCGGCATGACCGCGGTCGTCGGCGCGGCGCAGTTCGAACCGGGTGGCTTGCGTGGCAGTGGCGGTGGTCATGGGGGTCGGCTCCTGTTGCGTGTCGGGTCTGTCGATGGAAGACAGTGTCAGCGCCGCGGACCCGCCGTGGGGTGGAACCTTTGCCCGTCTATGTTCGATGGTTTCGATGATGGAGATCAAGGACCACCCGGCTGCGGTGTGTTTTCCGCTATGGTGGCCGCATGCCGCACAAGCTGTCCCTCGACGCGATCGAACTGGTCGACACCATCGCCCGCACCGGCTCGTTCGCTGCCGCGGCCGAACAGCTGCACAAGGTCCCGTCGACCATCTCGTACACCGTTGCCAAGCTGGAGGAGCAGCTCGGTTTCGCGCTGTTCCGCCGCCAGGGGCCGCGCGTCAGCCTGACGCCGGCCGGCGACGCGCTGCTGGCCGACGGCCGCGCGCTGCTGACCGCCGCCCAGGTGCTGGAGTCGCGGCTGCGCCAGATCGCCACCGGCTACGAGGACGAGCTGCGTTTCGTGCACGACTCGATGATCCCGACGCGGGGGTTCATCGACGACCTGCGCGCGTTCGAGGACCTGCGCTGCGGCACCCGGCTGCGCATCGGCGTGGACACGTTGAACGGGCCGTGGGAGGCGCTGCGCGACGGCCGCGCCGACCTGGTGCTGGCCGCCGGCGACGCCCCGCTGGGCGAGGGGCTGGAGGTGCTGCCGGTGGGCAGCGTGGCGTTCGACTTCTGCGTCGCGCCGACCCACCCGCTGGCCTTCCTGCAGCGTCCGCTGACCGAGGCCGACCTGGTGGCCCACACCGCGGTGGTGGTCGGCGACGGCGCGCGCCACTGGCAGGACCGCACCGTCGGCGTGCTGCAGGGCCAGCGCCGACTGACCGTGCCCAGCATGGCGGCGAAGATCGACTGCCAGGTCGCCGGGCTGGGCTACGGCTTCGTGCCGCACGAGCGGGTGGCCGCGGCGCTGGCCGCCGGGTCGCTGCGGGCCCTGCAGGTGGACTCGCCACGCCCGCCGGAGCGCTTCTGGCTGGCGTGGCGGGCCGGCACCGGCGGCGAAGCGCTGCGCTGGTGGCGCCAGCGCCTGGGCCGCGAGCTGCTGCCGGCGTTGCTGGGCGCTTGAAGCGTGGCCGGCGCTAAGAGTGCCGCGACCAGCGCCCCGTGTCCGCCTCGGGCGGCGGCGGGTTGCGAGGCCAGGCCGGCGCCTGGCGGCGCCGCAGTGCGGCGTCGAGCGCCTCGATCAGCTGGTGTTCCTCGAGCGGCTTCGGGAAAAAGAAGTCGAAGCCGGCACGGCGGCAGCGCTCCTCGTCGGCCGGTTCGCTGCGGCCGGTCACGCAGGCCAGCAGCGTGTGCCCGGCGATGTCCTCGGCCTGCACCAGCAGCGCGGCATCGCAGCCGTCCAGGCCCGGCATGTCCAGGTCGAGGAAGACGATGTCCGGGCGGGCGTGGTGGAACAGCTGCAGCGCCGTGCGGCCATCGTAGGCCACGAAGGTCTTGCAGCCCATCAGTTCGAGCAGGACGGAGAGCGTGTCCACGTAGTCGACGTTGTCGTCGACCACGAGCACCTTCATGCCATCGAAGCGGTGGCTGGAATCCATCGCGGCAGTGTTGCGCAGCGGTGCCGGGCCGGCTGTCGGACGACAGGAGGGTTTGTACTGCCCTCTGGCCTATGTGGGCGGCGCTGGCTTACACCTGCACCTGCAGCGGCCGCGCCTGCCGGGCCGTGACGCGCCCCACCACCGCGGCGGCGTCGAAGCCGTGGCGGGCGAAGGTGGCGAGCACGCCGTCGAGCGCCGCAGGGGCGCAGGCTACCAGCAGGCCGCCGCTGGTCTGCGGATCGGTCAGCAGGGCGCGGTCTTCGGCGGCGAAGTGCCCGGGCAGCGCGACATCGTCGCCATAACCGGCCCAGTTGCGGCCGGAGGCGCCGGTGACGAACCCCTGCGTCGCCAGCGCCCGCACCCGCGGCAGCAGCGGCACCGCAGGCCAGTCGAGCTCGACGGTGCAGCCGGCGCCGCGCGCCAGCTCCAGCGCATGGCCGGCCAGGCCGAAGCCGGTGACGTCGGTCAGCGCGTGCACGCCGGGCAACTGCGCGAGGTCCGGGCCGGGGGTGTTGAGCTGCGTCGTGGTGGCGAGCATGCGGGCATAGCCGTCGGCATCGAGCTGCTGCTTCTTCAGCGCGGCCGACAGCACGCCCACGCCGAGCGGCTTGCCCAGCACCAGCACGTCGCCCGGCTGCGCGCCGGCGTTGCGCTTGACGTGCCGCGGGTGCACCAGCCCGAGCGCCACCAGGCCGTAGATCGCCTCCACCGAATCGATGGTGTGCCCGCCGGCGATCGGGATGCCGGCGCTGCGGCACGCCGCCGCGCCGCCTTCGAGCACGCGGCCGATGGTCTGCGTCGACAGCACGTTGATCGGCATCCCCACCAGCGCCAGCGCGAGGATCGGCCGCCCGCCCATCGCGTACACGTCGCTGATCGCGTTGGTCGCGGCGATGCGGCCGAAGTCGAACGGGTCGTCGACGATCGGCATGAAGAAGTCGGTGGTGGCGATCAGCGCCTGCTCGTCGTTGAGCTGGTAGACCGCCGCGTCGTCGGACGTCTCGATGCCGACCAGCAGCTCGGGCGGCACCGGCAGCGCCGCGGTGCCGCGCAGGATCTCGGACAGCACGCCGGGGGCGATCTTGCAGCCGCAGCCGCCGCCGTGCGACAGCGAGGTGAGGCGGGGTTCGGCCGGGGCAGGGGTGGAAGCGTTCATCGGGAGAGCATATCGGCATCGCCGCGCGGCCGCCGCCCCACCGTTCGGCTGCATGCAGGGCAGCGTTCAACGCAACGCAGCGGTGCGGGGTTGGAGCATGAGATAGTAGACGGACCGTTTCGAAATGATCCCGTTCCTTCCGCTACCCGAGGTGCCGAACATGAAAGCAGCCCGTCTCCATGCCTATGGCGACATCGACCAGTTCTCGATCGACGACATCCCCACGCCCGAGCCGGGTGCCGGCGAGGTGCTGCTGAAGATCGAGGCCTCCGCGGTCAACCCGTTCGACCTGATCCTGCGGCAGGGCTTCATGGCGCAGTTCATCCCGCTGGCGTTGCCGACCGTCCTGGGCGGCGATGCCGCCGGGGTCATCGCCGCAGTCGGCCCGGACGTGACCGGCTGGTCGGTGGGCGACCGCGTGATCGCCGACTTCACCACCAACGGCAAGGGGTCGTACGCCGAATACGGCGTGGTGCCGGTGAGCGCGATCGCCAGGCTGCCCGAGAGCCTGAGCTTCGAGCAGGGCGCCGCGCTGCCCAAGGCCGGCCTGACCGGACGGCAGACCGTGCAGGCGCTGGGCGTGAAGGCCGGCGACCGCGTGCTGGTCTCGGGCGGCCTCGGCACGGTGGGCCGCGCCGCGGTGCAGTACCTGCAGGAGATCGGCGCGAAGCCGGTGGCCGGCGTGCGGCCGGAGCGCCTGGAAGAGGCCCGCCGTGTCGCCGGCGAGGCGCTCGACATCACCGCGGCGCCCACCGAGGCCACGTTCGACTTCGCGATCAGCACCGCCGCGCCGGTGGCGCTGAACCTGATCCGCCATGTGCGCGACGGCGGCCAGGTGGCCAGCATCGTGCCGGTGCCGGACGATGCCAACCCCGGCGACCGGGTGCGCGTGCACGCGCTCTACCACCGCACCGACGGCGCGATGCTCGCCGACCTCGCCCAGGCTGCCGCGAAGGGCGCGCTGGTCATCCCGATCGCCCAGACCTTCCCGCTGGCGCAGGTGGGCGCGGCCCAGGCGGCGGTGGCCGCCGGTGCGCCCGGCAAGGTGGTGCTCAAGCACTGAGGGACGATGGAGGGGCGACTGAGGGGCGGCAGCCACCATTTTCCATTCAATGGAAATGGTGGCCGGAGCGCTCGGCGCGGGCACAACAATGGCGCCATGCAGACCGTGTGTGTCCCAAGAGAGGTTCGTGTCCATGACCCGCGCTGATGAAATCGCCGATGTGCTGGTGGTCGGCTATGGCCCGAGCGGCGCGACGATGGCCAACCTGCTGGGCCGCCGCGGGTACCGGGTGGTCGTGATCGACCAGGCCGCGACGGTGTACGACAAGCCCCGGGCGATCACCGCCGATCACGAAGCGCTGCGGATCTTCCAGGAGATCGGCGTGGTCGACGAGGTCGTGGCGGGCACGACCCCGCACCCCGGCACCGACTTCGTCGGCATCGACGGCCAGGTGATCAAGCGCTTCTACCCGGCGCCGCCGCCGAACGCGCTGGGCTGGGAGCCGAGCTTCATGTTCGTGCAGCCGGAGCTCGAGGCCACGCTGCGCCGCGGCGTCGACCGGCTGGACGCCGTGCGCGTGCTCCTGCAGCACCGCTTCGTCGAGCTGGTGCAGGACGACGACGGCGTGACCGCGCAGCTCGAGCGGCTGGAAGATGGCGCCGCCGTCACCGTGCGCTCGCGTTACCTGATCGCCGCCGACGGCGCCAGCAGCCGCGTGCGCAAGCAGCTGGCCGCGCCCATCGAGGACCTGGCGTTCGACGAGTGGTGGCTGGTGGTCGATGCGTGGATCCGGGGGCCCGTCGAACTGCCGCCGCGCTGCGTGCAGTACTGCCGGCCGTCGCGCCCGGGCACCTACATCGTCGGCCCGGACCCCCTGCGCCGTTGGGAGATCAAGATGCTCCCGCACGAGTCGCCAAAGGACTTCGAAAGCCACGACGCCGTGTGGCGGGTGCTCGGCGAATTCGTCGACACCACCTCGCTGGAACACTGCCGCACCGCGGTGTACCGCTTCCACGCGCTGGTGGTGCAGCAGTGGCGCGAAGGCCGCGTCTTCCTGATGGGCGACGCGGCGCACCAGATGCCGCCGTTCATGGGCCAGGGCCTGTGCGCCGGCGTGCGTGATGCATTCAACCTCGCGTGGAAGCTCGACGCGGTGATGCGCCTCGGCGCCGCACCGACGCTGCTCGACACCTACGGCGAAGAGCGCAAGCGCCATGTGCGCACGGTGGTCGGCCATGCCAAGTCGTTCGGCCTGATCATCGGCGAGCTCGACGTCGCCGCCGCGCAGGCCCGCGACCAGCGCCTCGGCGAAGAACTGGCCAGCGGCCGTGCCGAGACGGTGCGGCAGCGTTTCATCCCCGGCCTCGAGACCGGCTTGATCGACCGCGGTGCGCAGGGCACACCGTCGCCGGATGCCGGCGACCTGTTCGTGCAGCCGCACGTGCGCCAGGGCGCCGCGCCGTGGCAGCGCTTCGACGACGTGCTCGGCGCGCGCTGGGCGGTGGTGGCGCTGGACGCGGCCGCGCTGCGCGGGATCGACGCAACCGTCTCGGAGCACCTGCGGGCGCTCGACGGCACGGTGGCGCTGGTGCATGCGGCCGGCACGGCGGCCCCTGCCGCACCGGCCGGCGTGCCGGTCTGGGAAGAACGCGACGGCCTGCTGACCGACTGGCTGCGGTCGCGCGGCGCGGTGGCCCTGGTCGCGCGGCCCGACCGCTATGTCTATGGCATCGCGCGCGACGCCGACGACCTGCGCCGCCTGGTGGAAACGCTGCACGCCACGCTGCAGCCGCAGCCGGCGGCGGTGCCGGCCTAGCGGCAGCGGCGCGGGGACCGCCCCTTGCGGATCACAGCCCGCCGAGGGCGACGTACTTGATCTCGAGGTAGTCGTCGATGCCGTACTTCGAGCCTTCGCGGCCCAGGCCGGAGGTCTTCACGCCACCGAACGGCGCGACCTCGGTGGAGATCAGCCCCTCATTGACGCCCACCATGCCGAACTCCAGCTGCTCGACCACGCGGAAGATGCGGCCGACGTCGCGCGCGTAGACGTACGAGGCCAGCCCGAACGGCGTGTCGTTGGCGAGTCTGATCGCTTCCTCTTCGGTCTCGAAGCGGAACAGCGGCGCCACCGGGCCGAAGGTCTCCTCGGCGAAGATCAGCGCATCGTGCGGCACGTCGGCCAGCACCGTGGGCTCGAAGAACGAGCCGCCCAGCGCATGGCGCTTGCCACCGGCCACCACGCGCGCGCCCTTGGCCACGGCGTCGCTGATGTGCTCCTCGACCTTCAGCACCGCGTCCTCGTTGATCAGCGGGCCCTGCACGACGCCGTCGTCCAGGCCGTTGCCCACCTTCAGCTCGGCGGTGGCCGCGGCCAGCTTCTTCGAGAAGGCGTCGTAGATGCCCGACTGCACCAGCAGCCGGTTGGCCGCCACGCAGGCCTGGCCGCCGTTGCGGTACTTGGCGGCCATCGCGCCCTTCACCGCGGCGTCGACATCGGCATCGTCGAAGACGATGAACGGCGCGTTGCCGCCCAGCTCCATGCTGGTCTTCTTGATCGTCGGCGCGCATTGTGCGAGCAGCGTCGCGCCCACTTCGGTGGAGCCGGTGAACGAGAGCTTGCGCACCACCGGGCTCGAGGTCAGCTCGCCGCCGATGGCGCGGGCCGAGCCGGTGACCACGTTGCACACGCCCTTGGGCAGGCCGGCGCGTTCGGCCAGCACCGCCAGCGCCAGCGCCGACAGCGGCGTCTGGCTGGCCGGCTTGATCACGCCGGCGCAGCCCACCGCCCAGCCGGGGCCGGCCTTGCGGGTGATCATCGCGGAGGGAAAGTTCCACGGCGTGATGGCCGCGAACACGCCGATCGGCGCCTTCTGCACCAGGATGCGCCGGCCGTCGACGTTCTGCGGAATGATGTCGCCGTAGACGCGCTTGGCCTCTTCGGCGAACCACTCGATGAAGCCGGCGGCGTAGAGGATCTCGCCGCGCGACTCGACCAGCGGCTTGCCCTGCTCGGCGGTCATGATGACGGCCAGGTCGTCGATGTGCGCGAGCATCAGGTCGTACAGCGTGCGCAGGACCTTCGAGCGGTCCTTCGGCAGGGCCTTGCGCCAGCCCACCATCGCGCGCTCGGCCGCGGCGATGGCGCGCTTCGTCTCGGCCGCGCCGCCGTTGGGCACGCGGGCGACGAGCTCGCCGGTGGCCGGGTTGCGCACCTCGAGCGTCTGGCCGCTGTCGGCCTGCACCCATTCGCCGTCGATCAGCATGGCCTGGCGCAGCAGGCCGGGGTCCTTCAATGCAAGCACCGGTCGCATCCTTCAGCGTTCAAGCGGGGTTGCGGCCGACGAAGAAGGCTTCGTCGGGATCGCTCGTCACCTCGAAGCCGGAGGCTTCCAGGCCACGGCGCAACGTGGTCATGTCCTTCTGGTACAGGCGCGGCGTGGGGTGCGGGATCGGGCCGCCGTTGTAGCCCTGCAGCCAGGCCTGGTACTTCCACAGCAGGCGGTTGATCAGCCCGGCGCTGGCCACCGGCGTGGCGCCCATGGCCTTGCGCGAAGGCTCGATGCGGTACCACTGCTCGGTCGCCTCGGCGACCTTGCCTTCGCGCAGCAGCCGGTGCACCTGCGGCAGCCACGGGCCGTAGTAAGCCGAGTAGTTGGTGCCGCAGAACGGAATGTCGATCAGCTGCGACAGCGGGATGTACTCGTACTCCAGCGGCGAGGAGATGACGACTTCCTGGTGGAACTCGCGGTGCACCTCGATCGCCGCCATGAAGTGCGGCATGCCGCCTTCGGCCTTGATGGCGACGACGTTGGGGATCTCGTCGACCATGCGGCGCAGCACCGGCACCGGGATGTCGGACGGGTGCATGCGGCCGAAGCCCCAGGTGGGGATCGGGAACACCATCACGCCCAGGTTCGTCGCGGCACAGAAGGCTTTCGTGTACTCGAACACCTCGTCGTACGACTTCGGGAAGAAACACGGCGGATAACCGAGCAGCACCAGTTCGGCCCCCGCGGCCTCGGCCCGTTTCACGGCCTCGATGTTGTCTTCCAGCGTGTTGAACACCGCGTGGTGCACGACGAACAGGCGGCCCGCCGCCTGCTCGACCATCGCCTCGCAGAACTGGCCGTACTGCTCGATCGAGATCGCCACCTCCGAGCAGGCCAGCGAGCCGACGAAGCCGTGCTGGATCGCCAGCTCGACGTCGTGCCGGGCCGCCTTCTCGTTGATGCGCTTGAAGTCCGACGTGACGGTCGGGATGGTGACGTTGGCCACACCGAGCAGGTGTTGGCGGGCCCAGTCGCGGGCCTCGTTCTTCGTATAGCGTGCCATGGGTGCTGCCTTGGTTTCTGGAAAGGAATTACTGGGCCACCGGCAGGACCGATACCACTTTGCCAGCGGCCACGTCGGCATCGCTGAGCAAGTGCGTCGGCGCGATGGTGTCCGCGAGGCTCGGATCTGAGTTGCTCAAAACAGGGGCTCCGGAGATCAGGGCCTCAGGTTAGGAGCGGACAACCCTCGGTGCCAGACCGAACGCTTCAATGCAGAATTGCCGAAAACGCACGGCTGCCCTTTCCGGAAGGGGCGTTGGCCCAACGCGGTTGCACGCAACCCCTGCAAACCCTCAGTCCGGTCATGCTCGACATCCTCGACCACAAGTGGCAGCTGTTCATCCATCTGGCCGAACTGGGCAGCCTGGCGCGCGCCTCGGTGCGGCTCGACATTCCGCCGTCGGTGCTCAGCCGTCAGCTCGCGCAGCTGGAGCGGCTGTGCGGCACGCGGCTGTTCCGCCGCACCGGTCGGGGCGTGCTGCTGACGGAGTTCGGCGAGCAGGTCTACCCTCGCGTCAAGGCGATGCTGGCAGAGGCCGACGTGCTCGCGGACGACATCCGCAGCGCCGGTGGGGTGCCGTTCGGCGAAGTGCGCATCGGCTTGCTGCCGTCCACCGTGTCGCTGCTCGCGGCCCCCCTGTTCGAGACCGTGCGACAGCGTTTTCCCAAGGTCCGCCTGCACCTCGTGGAGGCCAACAGTACCCAGCTGGAGGAGCATCTCGAAGCCGGACGGATCGACATGTCGCTGCTCGGCCGCGAAGGAGGCGATGAACGCGAGGACGATACGGTCCTGATTCGCCATTGCCTGCGCTTGACCGGTCGATCGGGAGACCCCCTGCTGCAGAGTGGCGAAATACGGTTCGCGGACCTGTGCCACCTGCCGTTGGTCCTGCCAAGCCCTCCACACCCTTTGCGCGCTCGCCTGGAAAAGCTCGCGCGGGAACGCTCGGTCCGGCTCAACATGGCCATCGAGGCAGACACCATCCGTCTCCAGCACGCCATCGCGGCCACCGGCGGCGGCTACGCCATCACTGCCGGGGGACTTCCCAACATATCGGACGAAGCCACTGCCCTGATCATCGAGCCGATGCTGCCCCGCAGCGTCGTGCTCAGCGCCACGTTGCGCCGGCCTCACACGCTGGCAACGCGAGCGTTGTACCGTCTGCTGCAGGACTGGGCACCGCTTGTATTGAAAGAGTGAATCCCGGCGGTTCTGCCCATCCTGCCCTGCGGGGCTACGCGGTCGTCATCCGGCAGAAGGCCTCGATTGCGTCGCAAGCGCGCACGAGGGAGGCCTCGTCCAGCGCATAAGCAATGCGCAGATAAGGTCCCAAACCGAAGGCACTGCCCTCCATCACGGCCACGTTCGCCTCGTCCAGCAGCGCCGATGCCACGTCTTCGTCGGTACGCAAACGTCGGCCGCCGGCGCTGGTCCGGCCGATCAGGCCCTCGCAAGACGCGAACGCATAGAATGCGCCGTCGGGTTGGCGACAACGCAGCCCTGCGACCGCATCGAGCCGGCGCGAGACCAGGTCGCGGCGGCGCTGGAAGGCAAGACGTGTCTTTTGCAGGAAATCTTGCGGCCCCGTGAGTGCGGCCAGTGCCGCATGCTGCGAGATGCTGCACGCGCCGGAAGTTTGTTGCCCCTGTATCTTCTCCATCGCCGCCAGCAACCATTGAGGGCCGGTCGCATAGCCGATGCGCCAGCCGGTCATCGCATAGGCCTTGGAAACACCGTTCACCGTCAGCGTCCGGGCCGCGAGACGCGGTGCGACCTGTGCCAGGGTGGCAAAGTGCACGCCCTCGAAGGTCAGGTGCTCGTAGATGTCGTCGGACAGCACCAGCACCCCGGGATGCGCGAGCAGCACCTCGGCCAGCGCCTGGAGTTCCGCTGCCGAGTACACCGCGCCGGTGGGGTTGGCGGGCGAGTTGAGGATCAGCCAGCGCGTGCGCGGCGTGAGGGCATCGCCCAGCGCCTGCGGCGTCAACTTGAAGCCGGTGTCCTCGCCGCAGGGCAGCACCACCGCGCGCGCGCCGCACAGCTGCACCATCTCGGGATAGCTCACCCAGTAAGGGGCCGGGACGATGACCTCGTCGCCTGGGTTCAACGTGGCGGCCAGCGCGTTGAAGATGACCTGCTTGCCACCGCTGCAGACGAGGGTGTCCTGCCAGCGAGCGGCGATGCCGTTCTCGCGGCGGAACTTGTCGGCCACCGCCTCGCGCAGCGCACGCAGGCCGGCCACCTGGGTGTAGCGGGTGTGACCTGCCCGGATCGCCGCGATGGCCGCCTCCTGCACGTGGGTCGGCGTATCGAAGTCGGGCTCCCCGGTGCTGAGCGACACGACCGCCACCCCTGCCGCGCGGCGCTCGGCCACCCGGTCGATCATGCGGTAGGTGGCCGAGGGCAGAGCGGCCGCCAATTGCGCGTTGAGCGGATGAACGTCGCTCGTCATGCCCGCTCCCGCCAGTCGGCCAGCCCGAGCAGGTCCAGCGTGGTCGCCCCGTCGGCCAGACGCCGGAGAAGCTCAGCCTCCTGGGCAGCGCGGGCTTCGCCCGCCGCCAGCACCCGCGCTGCCTCGGCACCGGGGAGTACCACCACGCCGTCGTCGTCGGCCACCACCAGGTCGCCTGCCGCCACTGCGACGCCGCTCATCGTGATGGGTCCCCCCACCGAGGGTGCACTGGCCTTGATGGTGCCCCGCACCGACACCCCGCGGGCGAACACCGGGAACCGGCGGCGGGCCAAGGCCGCCACGTCGCGCACACCGCCGTCGATCACCAGGCCGGCGACGCCCACCATCTCCGCCGCCGCGGTCAGCACCTCTCCCCAGTAGCCGGCCACGAAGTCGCCGGTGGCCACCACCAGCACGCTGCCGCGCGGGACCCGCTCCATCGCCAGATGGATCGCCAGGTTGTCGCCCGGAGAACAACGCACCGGGTAGGCGGGGCCCGCGACGGCCGCGCCGGGCCACACCGGCCGGATCGCGGGATCGATCGAACAGGCCAGTCCGGAAGCCTCGTAGAGCGTCGAGGCGCCCAGGCCCAGCGCACGTTGGTTCACGGCCAGCGTGGTGCTCATGCGCCCCTCGTCTGCAGTTGGTGATAGCCAAGCTGCGCTCGGGCCTCCCCCAGCGTCATGCCGGCGCCGATCAGCCCCCGGATGCGCGACTCGGCCGCCTCGATCCGGTGCGCCACCTCGGCCACCTCCTGGGCCCGGGTCCGAGGCACCACCACGGCGCCGTTCCCATCGGCCACCACGATGTCGCGGGCCACGACCCGCGCCGTGCCGATGGACACGGGGCCATTCACCGCCGCAACCTCCACGCGGTCCTTGCCGGTGCGCATGAAGCGGCCGCGCGTGAACAACGGGTACCCGTCGCCGAGGGCCTTGGCCACGTCCCGACAGACACCGTCGATCACCGTGGCCGCAATACCGCGCAGGCCGGCATATTGGGTCATGATGTCGCCCCAGACCGTGCAGTCGGTGCGTCCGCCATTGTCGATGACGATCACGTCCCCTTCGGCGACGTCGTCGATGAAATCCCCGACAGTGCCGGCCGGCTGACCACAGCTCACATACCGCACCGTGAACGCCGGGCCCACGATCGCGCTCGGGTAAGCATCCAGTGGCGCGATGCCGAGGCACTGGCCCGCGATGCCCAGCCTGTCGAGAGCGTCGGAAACGCCCGCCGTGTCCAGCCCCTTGAACAGCGCGACCAGCGCCTGGTCCTGCGCGTTCACCGCACGTCCTCCCCGCGGATGGCCTCGAAGGCCGTGTCGTGCATCACCGCCTCCACCGAGCGGCCGGCACGCACCGCCTGCACCATGCCAGCCTGCCGACGCGCGATGCGCTCGGCCAGGTCCAGCACTTCGGTGATGCGGCCCTGCGACACGAACACCGTGCCGCACCGGTCGGCGATGACGTAGTCGCCTTCATGCACCGTCACACCGGCCACCTGCAGCGGAGTGCCCGCTGCGACCTGCACGACGCGGTTGCGCGCACTGACCATGGTGGCGCCGCGCCCGTAGACCGGGTAGCCGATCTCCTCGTTGGCGTCGATGTCGCGGCTGTAGCCGTCGATCACCGTGCCACGCAAGCCCTTCACCTGCGCGGCGTTGGCGAGGATGTCGCCCCAGCACGACACGCCTGGGGTGCCGCCGGCGATCACCAGCACGCGGTCGTCGCTCGTGATGGCGGCCACCACGGGGGTGATCAGGTGCACGGTGGGCTTGCTGTCCGTCTTGGGTCCCAGTTGCACGGTGCTCGCGCGACCCACGATGCGCGGGCATCGCCACAGCGGGAGCAAGCCCACCGTCGCGCCGGGCAGGCGGAGGAAGTCGAGCGCGTCGGACACGGTGGTCGTGTCCAGGAGCGCGAGGCGGTCCAATGGCGAGAGGGACATGGCGGATCCGGGAATCGATGACAGGCCCACTGTCGGGGATGGCGATCGTTCTGTAAATTCCGACCTCAGGATCGTTTCGATACGCCAAACCAATGGAAGCGCCATGATCAACTTTCGGCTGATGCGGCACCTGTGGTTGTTCCTCGCCGTGGCGGAGGAGCAGCACTTCGGCCGCGCCGCGAAGCGCCTCGGGATGTCGCAACCCCCGCTGAGCGAACAGATCCAGGTGCTGGAACAGGCGCTCAAGGCCCAACTCTTCGTGCGGTCCCGCCGCGGTGCCCAGCTGACGCCGGTCGGACAGGCCATCCTGCCCGCCGTGCGGAAGTTCGTGCAGCAGATGGAGCAACTGGAATGGGCCGTGCGCGAGGCAACCGCGGGCCAGAGCGGCATGTTGACCATCGGCGCCATCTCATCGGCCATGCTGGAGGTGCTGCCCGCCTTCCTGAAGCGGCTGCGCGAACGGCATCCCGAACTGACGGTTTCCGTGCGCGAGATCGACAGCGCCGATGCCCTGCCCTTGCTGCAGGCGGGCGACATCGACCTGGCATTCGCCCGCTTGCAGGGCAAGCCCGGCGCCGACGTGCAGACCCTGACGATGGCGCAGGATGCGCTCATGGTGGCCTTGCCTGTCCAGCACAGGCTGGCCCGACGGCGCCGCATCGAGCTGACCGAGCTGGCCGACGAGGCCTTCGTGATGTTCACCCGCCGGGTGAGCCCGGTCTACTTCGACAGCATCACCGCGCTGTGCCGATCCGCCGGCTTTTCTCCGCGCATCCTGCACGAGGTGCGCAGCGTGGCCACGCAGGTCGCTTCGGTGGGCTGCGGGCAGGGCATCGCCCTTGTGCCCGCTGCGCTGCGCAAGATGGCCCCTGACAGCGTGACATTCAAGCCCCTGGCACAACCCGTAGAGGTGGTGACCACCGCAGCCGCATGGTGCAGAAGCTCCAACAACCCCGCTGTACAACTTGCGATAGGGGCCTTGAGGAAGTGACGTCTAGAGGCCCATACAACACTCCAACATCGCGAACCTGAATGAAACGGTGGCATCAGCTCCACCGGATCAGGTGGCCCAGCGTGTCGGACTGCGGCAGCCGGTTGAACAGCGCCGGCGCGTCCTGCGCATCGACCGCTTCGCCGACGATGGGCTGCAGGTCGAAGCGGCCGCAGGCGAGCAGGCGCAGGAACAGCGCGATGTCGCCCTGGCTGGTGTCGACGTCGCTGCCGGCGTAGGTGCCGCTGTCGTAGGGGCGGACCGGCCAATCGAGCGGCGAGGTGGTGTCGGTGGCGGCCAGGTGCCACGGCCGGCTGTTGAAGTAGGCGCCGACCAGTTGCAGGCCGGCCATCCAGGCGCGGCCGAAGGCATCGACCGGGTGGCCGGTGGGCAGCATCGAACCGGCGACGACACGGCCGCGGCGGCGCGTGACCTCGATCGCGGTGTCGACCGCCGGGCCGATGCCGGCCAGTTCCACCGTGGCCGCGGGGCCGCCGCCTGGCAGGCTGCGCAGCCACCGGCGCAGGCCCTCACCCTCGCTGGCGAGGAAGCCGCGGTCGGCGCCGAACCGGCGGGCCAGTTCGAGCCGCCCGGGCGCCACGTCGACCACCGTGATCGGCGCCGCGCCGGCCATGCGCGCCACCTGCGTGGCGACCAGGCCGATCAGGCCCTGGCCGATGATCAGCAGCGGGTCGCCGATCTGCAGCGCGGCCAGCCGCACGGTGAACAGCGCCATCGCGCCGATCACGAAGAAGGCGGCATCGTCGGAGGCGACCTGCTCGGGCACCGGCAGCACGAAGCGGTGGTCGCAGACGGCCTCGCTGGCATGCGCCGTGTGCGCCACGACGCGGTCGCCCACGGTCAGGCCGGTGACGCCCGGGCCAAGGTCGGTGATGCGGCCGACCATGCTGTAGCCGGGGGTCAGCGGGTACGCCGGGGCCTTGAGCAGCAAGGTGCGTTCGGTGCCGGCGCTCACCAGCGACACCTCGGCCTTCACGCGCACCTGGCCGGGGCCGGGCGCCGCCAGCGGCTGGTCGACCAGCACCGCGTGGCCCGGTGCATCGAAGCGGATGATCTTGGCCATGTCGTGTCTCTCGTGTCTTACCGGGGGGCCGCGGCCGGCGGGTTGCGGGGACGTGCCAGGTAGGCGCCCAGGGCGGCCAGCTCGGCGTCGTTGATCTCGGTGCGCCGGAAGAACGGCATCGTGCTGATGCCGCGCCGCACGAACACGGCGACGAACTCGGGCGTCAGGTCGGTGCGGTCGTCCAGCACCGGCGGCACCTTGCCGTCGTACTTCACCTGCAGCGCCGTGGTGCCGGTCTGGCCGATGCCGTAGCGGCCGGGCGCGCTGCCGTGGCAGGGCAGGCACCAGTGCTGGTAGACACGCTGGCCGACGGCGAGCGTGTCGGCATCGGCGCTCCAGGCGGGCGAGGCCGTGAACAGGCATGGCAGCACCAGGGCGGCGAATGCCGCGGTGCGGGCGAAGAGGGGGTGCTTCATGCGCCGGTCCTCCGTGTCTTGCGCAAGTGCCGGGGCCAGATGCCGCCGCGGCCCGGCGCGATGATGCCGTTCGGGTCCACGGCGTCCTTCATCGCCTCGGTGAAGCGGCGCAGCGAGTGTTGGTTGAACGAGTAGGTGTCGGCGATGAGGTCGCTGAACACCGGCGTGGCGCGGTACTCGCCCCAGCCCTTCTCGGCCGCCAGCTTCACCGCCCGCTCGAAGTTGCGGCGCGAACGGGCGTTGAGGGCCGGGTCCTCACGCGAGACGCCAAAGCCCAGCACCGCGACGAACGAGTGGTGCAGCCAGGCGCCCGGTGGCAGGTACCACGGGTTCAGGCCGGGCTGGCCGTTGTCGCCGCTGTACACCTCGGCCTGGAAGCGCGTGGCCTCGAGTGCCGCCTCGCCGGTCTTGGGGATCACCGGCGCGAACAGCAGGTGGCCGCCGGCCGGCCGCGGGTTCCACGGCGTGCGGGCCGCGAGCTGGAAGGCATCGAGGTTGGGCACGCCGATCGCGACGCGGTACGGCACCTTCTCCATGTCGGCGTCGGAGAGCGGGAACGTGAACAGCGGGCCGTCCTTGAAAGTGGCGTCGGGCATGCGCTCGAGCACCTTGCGCTTGGCGTAGGCCCAGTTGGCGGCCACGGTCTCACGCGGCCCGTAGAACGCCAGCGTGACCTCCCACGACGGCACGCCCTTCTGCTCGGCGTAGCGGTCGAGTGCCGCGTCCACCGGCCCGCCTGCGCGGCCCAGCAGGGCCATCAGCTCGGGCGACACGTCGCGCGCGAGCTGGCTGTCGTACAGCGGCAGGCCGATCAGGTCGGCATGCTCCAGCGCGTTGACCACGTCGACCAGCGGCACCAGGTCGCCGCGCCGCTTCACGTGCACCGTGCCGGTCAGGTAGGCCTCGGGCTCGGGCAGCAGCGAGATGCCCATCTTCGTGACGATGCCGAAGTTGCCCTGCGAGAACAGGCCATCGACATACGGGCCGAAACCGTACGAGTACTGGCCCCAGCTGTCGGCCTTGGGCATCGCGCCCATGCCGGTGCGGATCAGCTCGCCGGTGGCGGTGACCACCTCGAGCCCGCAGTGCGAACGGAAGTGGTCGCGGTAGCCGCCCACGGTCCAGCCGATGCCGCGGTCCATCGCGTTGCCGATGACGCTGCCCCAGCCGGGCTCGGGGCAGTCGATCCAGACCTTCTGCTTGTGTGCGCGGATGTGGTGGTACAGGTCGAAGTACGACACGCCCGGGCCGACGATGGCGAAGTGGCGCCGGTCGTCGACCTCGATGTGGTTCATGCGCTTCAGGTCGATCACGACGCTGCCCGAGTACCCGGGCGCCGAGCCGCCGTAGCCGAGGTTCTTGCCGGTGGAGATCGGGAACACCGGGATGCGGTAGCGGTTGGCGATGCGCACGACCGCCTGCACCTGCGCGGTGTCGAGCGGCGCCACGGCCGCGCTGGCGCGACGCTCCTCGCCTTCGTTCCAGTGGGGCGAGTAGGCGTCACGGTACAGGTCGAGGTCTTCGTCGGAGGTGAAGACCCAGTCCTGGCCGACCACCGCGGCGAACTGCGCCAGGGCGGCCGAGAAGTCGGCCGGCCGGACGCCGGGAGGGAGTAGCTTCAAGGCGGGAGTTCCTTCGTCACTGCTGAAGATCAGGCGATCGAGGCCGTCGGCACCAGCGCCTGGCGCGGCACCAGCACCCAGCTGACGAGGACCTCGCCAGCCGTCTGCGGCGCCAGCGCCGCCACCGGGTGCCAGGTGCTGGCATCGCGGGCCTGCGCACGGGCGGCGCGGCCGGCCTCGGCGGCGGCCTCGAGCGACAGGTCCAGCGCGTGCGATTCGCGGCGCACCGGCCGCAGGCCGGCATCACCGAGGGCCTGCACGATGCAGAACCACACGTCGGCGGTGGTCAGGCCGACCACGGCGCGGCCTGCCGTGCGCCAGGCCTGCGAGCGCGGGCCGTAAAGCACCGCGGCCACGTCGGCGGGCAGGTCGATCAACGCGGCGCGCGCCGGTCCGGCCCCCGCGGCGAAGCCGACGCTGGCGGCAACCAAGGGCTGGCGCATCACGATCGGCCGGTCGAGGCGGGCGCTGCCGGCGCCGACCGTGGGCCGGGCTTCCGCCAGCGCCGGCACGGCGCCGGCCACTGGGCCAGCGAATGCGCCGCTGATCAAGAGAGAACGACGTTGCACGGCCATCTCCCCGGGCCTACTTGGCCACCGGCAGCACCGACACCGGCATCGCCGTGCCCAGGCCCTGCGCGCGGGCGCGGTCGAGCAGCATTTCGGAGATGACGACGTCCTGCAGCGCCGAGCCGACGGACTTGTAGAGCATGATGTCCTCGGCGCGCTCGCGGCCCGCCACCTTGCCGGCGGCCACGTCGGCCAGCGAGACCATCTTGGCCGCCACGTCGATGCCGGCCTTCAGGGCGAACAGCGCGTCGCCGGTCTCGTGCAGCACCTCCTCGGGCATGTCGGCGACGATGCGGCTGGCGCGCGCCATCGTGGCCTCGTCGACCTCGCGCTGCTCGGGCAGCGTCGAGCCGAGCGACACCACGGTCATGCCGGGCTCGAGCCACTCGCCCAGCAGCACCGGCGACTCGTCACGGCTGCGTGCCGCGCAGATCACCACGTCGGCGCCCTGCACGGCCTCGCGGGCCGATGCGACGGCTTCGGTGTGCAGGCCTTGTTCATCGCGGAATGCGGCGGCGAAGCGGTCGCGGCTGGCCGGTGTCGGGCTGAACACCTTGACCGACTGCACCGCCAGCACCGATGCCAGCGCGGTCAACGCGCCCTTGGCTTCGAAACCCGACCCGATCACGGCCACCTTCAGCGCCCGCGCCGGCGCCAGCAGCCGCACCGCCACGGTGGCGGTGGCCGCCGTGCGGATGCCGGTGATGCGGTTGCCGTCGATCAGGCCGTGCAGCGTCGCGTCGTCGGCATCGAACAGCGAGATCAGGTAGCTGGCGCGCCGCCCGGTGATGCAGGCCGCGATCAGCTTGTTGCCCATGTGCCGGCCCGACGGCGCGATGGCGCTCAGGCCGCGCAGCCACTTGCCGGGTGCCCGCGCCATCGAGCGCGGCGGCACCATCTCGGGCTGCATCGGGGTGGCATAGGCGCTCGCCAGGGCGTTCACCGCCGAGGGCCAGTCGGCCAGCGCGGCCACGTCGGCATCGCTCAGGAAGAGGGTCGGGGCCACCGCGGCCGCAGCGCCAGGATCAGAGTTGCTCAAAACAAGGGCTCCGGAAATCAGGAGCCGAACGTTAGGAGCGATGCGGCCTGCAGGCCAGAGCACCCCCTTCAATGCAGAGTTGCTGAAACAGCAAGGCTGGCGCCCGCCCTGGGTGCCCTACCCCGGCCCGAGCCTCGCAACCCGTACAAACCCTGGCGACCGCGATGCTCGACATCCTCGACACCCAGTGGATGCAGGGATCCGACCGAGCGAAGGCCCGCTTCAGACCGGGCAGTTCCTCCCCAGCTCGGTGTAGATGCAGTCCTGCGGGGCCGCGGCATGGGCGGCAGGCACTGCCACGGAGGTGAGGGCCGCGACCGCGGCGAGCACGTAGAGAAGGGGGCGCATCAGAGATCCTTGTAGGCGCCGGTCACGCGGCCCGTGGGCCACGCCGCCGATCTCGCTCCGGCTTTTAATTTACGAGACGGTATAGTAAATATAAGTGGCGCGGCAGCGCGTGTCAACGCACTACCGTTCAGCCGCCGTGGCCGTGGGCCCTGAGGAACAGCACGATGCAGGACTGCAGGTAAGCGCGCCGCCGCGCACCGCGCCGCGACAGCGGCAGGTGCAGCAGCGCGCGGGTCTGCTCGGCGCCGCGGATCATGCCGATGAACTGCTCCGCGGCGAACTCGGGATGCTCCAGCTTCAGCGCCGGGATGCGCTTCAGGTAGGCCGTCAGCTGCCGCGCGAACGCGGCCGGCCCCTGCTCGAAGAAGCGCTGGGCCAGCGCCGGCGCCCGCTCGGCGCCCTGGAACAGCACCAGGATGATGGCCGCCAGGTCCTCGTTGGTGACGAGGTCGAGGTACTCCTCTGCCAATCGCAGCAGCACGCCGTGCGGGTCGCCCACGTCGAGCGGGTCGTCGAAGAAACCGAAACGTTGCCGGTACGCCGACAGCAGCGCCGCCTCCAGCAGCGCATCCTTGTTGGGGAAGTGGCTGTAGAGCGTGACCTTGGTGGTGCCGGCGGCCTCGGCGATCTTGTCGAGGCTGGCGTTCGGGCCACTCTCCTTGAAGACCCGCTGCGCGGCCTCGATCAGCCGCATCCGCAGGCCCTCGTCGCGGGGCCGGCCGCGGCCGCGCCGGGTCGCAGGAGGAAGGAGAACGGGAGGGGCTGCCATGCGGCGACTGTACTGGCTGCATCCTGGAAGACCCGATGCGGGAACGCCACCCCGTTTGACACACAAAGCGGGTTGCTGGCAGTTAATATCACGTGATATCAATAAGGGTCATCGCCAGTGCCCTCCCGCGGTCTCCATGATCCCCTGCGCGCCTTCGGCTTCCTGCTGCGCGACGCCTCGCTGCTCTACGCCCGCACCTTCGAGCGCCATGCGCAGGCGCTCGGCCTGTCGCTGGTGCAGTGCCGGGTGCTGGCCAACGTGCAGCGGCACGAGGGCCTGTCGCAGGCCCGCCTGGCCAGCCTGACCGACCTCGACCCGATGACGCTGGGCCGCCAGGTCGCGCGGCTCGAGTCCGACGGCCTGCTGGCGCGCGAGTCCGATCCGGCGGACGGCCGCGCGCACCGGCTGCGGCTGACCGACGCGGCGCAGCCGCTGCTGGCGACCATGTGGCAGTTCGCCGACCGCACCCGCGCGACCGCGTTGGCGGGTTTCGACGCCAGCGAACGGGCCCAGCTCAGCGGGCTGCTGCAGCGGCTGATGGCCAACCTCGAAGCCGAGCCGTCGTCCACCGCCGCGCCCCGTCCATGAGCCCGCCCCTGCCACCGCCCACGGGAGCTTCGCCGTGCTGACCGAAATCGTCCGTGTCGCGCTGCGGCGCCCCTACACCTTCGTCGTGATGGCGTTGCTGCTGCTGATCGTCGGTCCGCTGACGGCGCTGCGCACGCCCACCGACATCTTTCCCGAGATCCGCATCCCGGTGATCGCGGTGGCCTGGAACTACACCGGCCTGCCGCCGGACCAGATGGCCGGGCGCATCTCGACGCTGTTCCAGCGCTTCCTGACCACCACGGTCAACGACATCGAGCACATCGAGGCCAACACCTACCCGGGCGTCGGCGTGGTGAAGATCTTCTTCCAGCCGGGGGTCAACATCGCGGTGGCCAACGCGCAGGTCACCGCGGTGGCACAGGTGGCGCTGCGGCAGATGCCCGCGGGCATCACGCCGCCGCTGATCCTGAACTACAACGCCGCCACGGTGCCGATCCTGCAGCTGGCGCTGTCGGGCCAGGGCATGTCCGAGAAGAGCCTGTTCGACGTCGGCCTGAACTCGGTGCGCACGCCGCTGGTCACGGTGCCGGGGGCGGCGATCCCCTACCCCTACGGCGGCAAGCAGCGCCAGGTGCAGGTGGACGTCGACCCGGCCGCGCTGCAGGCGCGCGGCCTGTCGGCGCAGGACATCGCCAACGCGCTGGCGACGCAGAACGTGCTGGTGCCCATCGGCACGCAGAAGATCGGCGAGCTCGAGTACACGCTGCAGCTCAACAGCGCGCCGTCGGCCATCGACGACCTCGGCCGCTTGCCGGTGAAGGTGGTCAACGGCAGCACCGTCTCCCTGCGCGACGTGGCACAGGTGCACGACGGCAACGCGCCGCAGACCAACATCGTGCACGTGGACGGCAGCCGCTCGGTGCTGATGTCGGTGCTGAAGAACGGCTCGGCGTCGACGCTGGCCATCGTCGACGGCATCCGCGCCAAGCTGGCCGAGCTCACGCCCTCGCTGCCCGACACGATGAAGGTGGTGCCGATCAACGACCAGTCGCTGTTCGTGCGCGCGGCGGTGAAGGGCGTGGCGCTCGAGGGCGCCATCGCCGCGGTGCTGACCAGCGTGATGATCCTGCTGTTCCTCGGCAGCTGGCGTTCGACGCTGATCATCGCGGTGTCGATCCCGCTGTCCATCCTCGGCTCGATCATCGCGCTGGCCGCGGTGGGCGAGACGCTGAACCTGATGACGCTGGGCGGCCTGGCGCTGGCGGTGGGCATCCTGGTGGACGACGCCACGGTGACCATCGAGAACATCAACTGGCACCTCGAGCAGGGCAAGGACGTCGAGACCGCCATCCTCGACGGCGCGCGCCAGATCGTCACGCCGGCGTTCGTCTCGCTGCTGTGCATCTGCATCGTGTTCGTGCCGATGTTCTTCCTCGAAGGCGTGTCGCGCTTCCTGTTCGTGCCGATGGCCGAGGCGGTGATGTTCGCGCTGGTGTGTTCGTTCATCCTGTCTCGCACGCTGGTGCCGACGATGGCGATGTACTTGTTGAAGGCGCATGCGCCGCACGGCGAGGACGCCGTGGCGGCGCCTTCGCGCAATCCGCTGGTGCGGCTCCAACGCGGCTTCGAGGCGCGTTTCGAACGCTTCCGCGAGGGCTACCACGCGATGCTGGGCCGCACGCTGCAGCGCCGCCGCCCTTTCCTCATCGGCTTCGTCGCCGTGGTGGCGCTGTCGTTCGGGCTGGCGCCGTTCATCGGCAGCAACTTCTTCCCGTCGGTCGACTCGGGCCAGGTGCTGCTGCATGCGCGGGTGCCGGTGGGCACGCGGGTCGAGGAGACGGCGGTGCGCTTCGCCCGCATCATCGAGGCCCTCCACGAGGTGATCCCGCCGCAGGAGATCGTCACGCTGGTGGACAACCTCGGCCTGCCCAACAGCAGCATCAACCTCACCTACAACAACACCGGCGTGATGGGCACGCAGGACGGCGACATCCAGATCGCCCTGCGCGAAGGCCACCGGCCCACCGCCGAGTACGTGGCGAAGCTGCGCGAGGTGCTGCCCGAGCGTTTCCCGGACACGGTGTTCTCGTTCCCGCCGGCCGACATCGTCAGCCAGATTCTGAACTTCGGCGCGCCGGCACCGATCGACCTGCAGATCCGTGGCAGCAACGTCGACGCCAACTTCGCCTACGCGCAGCGGCTGCTGGCCCGCATCCGCACCATTCCCGGCGTGGCGGACGCCCGCATCCAGCAGTCGAACAAGGCACCGGTGTTCGACGTCGAGATCGACCGCACGCAGGCGCAGCAGCTCGGCCTGACCACGCGCGACGTGACCAACAGCCTGGTGGTCAACCTCGCCGGCAGCAGCCAGGTGGCGCCGACCTTCTGGCTGAACCCGGCCAACGGCGTGACCTACCCGATCGTGATGCAGACGCCGCAGTACAAGCTCGATTCGCTGGCCGCGCTGGGCAACCTGCCCGTGGGCAACGGGGTATCGGGCGGCTCCACGCTCGGCGGCCTGGCGCAGCTCTCGCGCCGCAACGGCAACGCGCTGATCAGCCAGTACGACGTGCAGACGATGGTGCAGATCAACGCCACCACGCAGGGCCGCGACCTCGGCGCGGTGGCCGCCGACATCCGCCGCGTGCTGGCCGACACCGCCGGCGAGGTGCCCAAGGGCTCGACCGTGCAGCTGCTCGGCCAGGTGCGCACGATGGAACGTGCGTTCTCGGGCCTGCTGTTCGGCCTGCTCGGCGCCATCGTGCTGATCTACCTGCTGATCGTCGTGAACTTCCAGTCGTGGCTCGACCCCGCGGTGATCGTCGCCGCGCTGCCCGCGGCGCTGGCCGGCATCGTCTGGATGCTGTTCGCCACGCACACCACGCTGTCGGTGCCGGCCCTTACCGGGGCCATCATGTGCATGGGCGTGGCCACCGCCAACAGCGTGCTGGTGATCAGCTTCGCGCGTGAACGGCTGGAGGTGCTGGGCGACGCGACCGCGGCCGCGCTGGAGGCCGGTTTCGTGCGCTGCCGCCCGGTGCTGATGACCGCGCTGGCGATGGTCATCGGCATGTTGCCGATGGCGCTGGGACTCGGCGAAGGCGGCGAACAGAACGCGCCGCTCGGCCGCGCGGTGATCGGCGGCCTGGTGGTGGCCACCTTCGCCACGCTGGTGTTCGTGCCGGTGCTGTTCAGCCTGGTGCACGGCCGTGGGCCACAGCGTGCCGGCATTGCGCCGCAGACCCTTTCCGGAGCGCCCGCATGAGCACCACGCGCTTTCTTCTCTTGTGGGAGCGGCTTCAGCCGCGATTCGCGGCCTGCCACGTCCATCGCGGCTGAAGTCGCTCCCACAGAAGGAAAAGAATCCTGCCAACGTAGTTTGCGAGAGTGCCGATGCCCACTGACACCGCCCCCGACACTTCTCCCCGCCGCGGCCCGCGCTGGGCGGCCTGGGGCCTGCTCGCGCTGGCCGTCGCGGTCGTCGCCACCGGCCTGTGGAGCCGCCGTTCGCAGGCCAACGCCTTGCGAGAAGGCGCCGAGGCGCGCCGCGTGCCGGCGGTGGTGCTGGTGCAGCCGGCCGCCGCGGCCGGCGACACGATCGACCTGCCCGGCCGCATCGAGGCCTGGGCGCGGGCGCCGATCTACGCCCGCGTCAGCGGCTACCTGAAGCGCTACGACGTCGACATCGGCGGCCGCGTCAAGGCCGGTCAGGCGCTGGCCGAGATCGAGACGCCCGACCTCGACCAGCAGCTGCTGCAGGCCCGCGCCGAGCTGGTCACCGCGCGCAGCAACGCCGCGCTGGCGGCGAGCACGTCGCAGCGCTGGCAGTCGCTGCTGGCCACCGATTCGGTGTCGCGCCAGGAGGCCGATGAAAAGGCCGGCGACCTGGCCGCCAAGCAGTCGGTGGTCAACGCGCTGCAGGCCAATGTCGAACGCGTGCAGGCGCTGCAGCGCTACACGCGGCTGGTGGCGCCGTTCGACGGCGTGGTGACCGCCCGCAACACCGACGTCGGCGCCCTGATCGGCGTGGGCGGCGCGCCGGGCAGCGAGCTGTTCGTCGTCTCCGATGTGCGGCGCCTGCGGGTCTACGTCAACGTGCCGCAGCGCCAGGTGGCGCTGATCCGCCCCGGCGCCACCGCCAAGCTCAGCGTGCCCGAGCACCCCGGCCGCAACTGGCCGGCCACGGTGCAGTCGCGCTCGCAGGCGATCGCCAGCAGCTCCGGTGCGATGCTGGTGCAACTGGCGGTGGACAACGATGCCGGCGACCTGCTGCCCGGCGGTTACGCCACGGTGCGCTTCGACACGCCGCGCGGCAACAGCGCCGCCGCCGCGCTGGCGCTGCCGCCGAGCGCGCTGATCATCGGCAAGGCCGGCGTGCAGGTGGCCACGCTCGATGGCGAGGACCGCGTGCACCTGAAGCCCGTGACCGTGGCGCGCGACCGCGGCGACAGCATCGAGCTGGCCAGCGGCCTGGCCGCCACCGACCGCGTGATCGACAGCCCGCCGGACGGCCTGCTCGAAGGCTCGCAGGTGCGTGTCGTCGCGAACGCACTCCCGGCTGCTGCGCCCGCTGCCGCCGCACCGAGGAAGGCCGCGCCGTGAGGCACGCGCGCACCGCCAACGCCACCGTCCTGGCCACCGCGCTCGCGGCATGCCTCGCGGCCTGCAGCACCGCGCCGCCAGCGCCGCTGCCCACGCTGCCGCCGGTCGAGGCCTACCAGGAGGCACAGGGCCCGTGGGCCGCCGCCACGCCGGCCGACCGCCTGGCGCGCGGCGCCTGGTGGACGCTGTACCGCGACCCGCTGCTCGACGACCTCGAAGCCCGTCTCGACGCCGCCAGTCCCGACCTCGCCGCCGCGCTGGCGCGCTACGAGCAGGCCCGCGCCGCCACCGACGCGCTGCGCGCGGCGCAGTCGCCCACGCTGTCGACCTCGCTGAACGTGCAGCGCAACCGCCAGTCCGAACGGCGCCCGCTGCGCGTGCTCGGCCCCACGTCGCCCGACCTCTACAACAGCGCCACGCTCGGCCTGGACTTCCAGTACGAGCTCGACCTGTGGGGCCGCGTGCGCCAGCAGGTGGCCGCCGGGGTCGCGCTGGAACAGGCGGCGCAGGCCGACCTCGCCGCCGCCCGGCTGGCGCTGCAGGCGCAGCTGGCAGACACGCTGATCGCGCTGCGCGGCGTCGACCAGGAAGCCGCGCTGCTGCGCGACACCGAGGCCGCCTATGCCCGCGCCGCCGCGCTGATCGACCGCCGCCACCAGGCCGGCACCGCCTCCGGCCTCGACCTGGCGCGCTCGCAGGCCCAGCTCGAAACCACCCGCTCGCAGGCGCGCCAGGCGCTGGCGCAGCGCGCGGTGCTGCAGCACGCCATCGCCGCGCTGGTGGGCGAGCACCCGTCGCGCTTCTCGATCCCGGCGCAGCCGGTGGAGGCGGTGCTGCCCGTCACGCCGCCCGGCGTGCCCTCCGAACTGCTGCAGCGCCGCCCCGACATCGCCGCCGCGCAGCGCCGCGTGATCGCCGCCAACGCCAGCGTCGGTGTCGCCCGTACCGCGTTTTTCCCGTCGCTGACGCTGAGCGCGCTCGGCGGCCTGCAGAGCAGCGACCTGTCGCACTTCATCGAGGCGCCGAACCTGTACTGGGCCCTCGGCCCGACGCTGCTGTTCAACGTGCTGGACGGCGGGCGCCGCCGCGCCGACGCCGCCCGGCTCGAAGCCGCGCTCGACGAGGCCACGCAGCGCTACCGCGGCGTGGTGCTCGGCGCCTTCCAGCAGGTGGAGGACCAGCTCGCGCTGCTGGCGCACTACGGCGAAGCCGCCGAGGCCGACCGCGCGGGGGTGCAGGCCGCGCAGCGCGCCGTCGACCTGGCGACCCACCGCTACAACGAAGGCGCCGCCAGCTACCTCGACGTGGTGACCGCGCAGACCGCCAACCTGCAGGCCCGCCGCAGCGCGCTCGACCTGCAGACCCGCCAGCGCCGCGCCAGCGTGCAGCTGGTGCGCGCCCTGGGCGGAGGGTGGGACCCCTCGCTCCGCTGAAGAACCTGTGAACGAACCCGCCTTCAGCGCGGCAGCGTGAAGCCGAAGCGCACCCGGCCGTCCTCGTGCGCGTAGCCCAGCGTGCCGCCGTGTTCGGTGACGATGCGCTGGGCGATGTACAGCCCCAGGCCCAGGCCGGTGCGGTTGCTGCCGCGCCGCTCGGCGCTGGCGCGCTTGAACGGCTCGAAAAGCTCCGCCACCACGGCGGGGTCGATCGGCTCGGCCTCGTTGAACACGTCGAAGCGCACGCCGCCATCGGTTGCCGCCAGCGACACCAGCACCGGCTGGCCCGGCGCGCCATGGTTGCGGGCATTGGCGATCAGGTTGGACATCGCCTGCGCCAGCCGGGTCGCATCGCCCTTCACCGGCAGCGGGCCGCTGCCCTGCAGCTGCAGCTCGAAGCCGGGGTGCCCGGTGCGCGCTTCCTCGACCAGGTCCTGCGCCAGCGTGGCGAGGTCGAACACCTGCTCCTCGCTGCGCAGCGGCATGCCCACCTCCGCGCGGCTGAAGTCGAGCACCTGCGCGATCAGCCGCTGCATGCGGTTGCTCGAGGCCACCAGCCGCGCGCCGAGCCGGCTGCTGGCGTCCTCGTGCTTCAGCACGGTGGCCACCATCGTGATCGCCTGCAGCGGGTCGCGCAGGTCATGGCCGAGGATCGCCAGCAGGTTGCGGCGCGCCTGCTCCATCTCGGCCTGCCGCGCCGCGGCCACCCGCTGCAGCTCCAGCATCAGCTGGCGTGCGAACAGCAGGTCGTGTTCGGTCCAGGGATCGGCGCAGTCCTTGGCGTGGTCGCGCCACTCGGCGAACGAGCCGCGCGGCGTGAGCCGCGCCCCGTTGGGGCCGCGGGCGACCACCTTGTCGGGCTGGCCGGCCCAGCGCACCGTCTCGCGCTGCTCGCGGCGCAGGGCGATCAGGCTGCCGCGGCCGCCGGTGTCGAAGTCGATCCGCAACGCGCCCACCCACGGCCCGAGCGCCTCGCGCACCGCGGCGGGCCACTGTTCGCGGCAGTCGCGGTCGCGCGGCAGCGGCGGGTGCCAGTCGGCGGTGGCGATCTGCACGGCCAGCGCATGCGGCACGTCGTCGGTGGCCGTCACCAGGCTGTGCTGGGTCATGACGAGCGCGTCGGCACGCAGCACCTCCTTCAGGCCCTCGGCACGGCCCTCCAGCGCGGTGATTGCGTCCTCGGCGATGGTCAGGTCGGCCACCAGCTCGCCGACCAGCGTGGCCGTCAGCGCCTGGCGGCGGGCGAACTCGCGGGTCTCCAGCGTCGCGATCGCCGAGGAGATCACCTGCGCCAGCACGTCGCAATCGGAGCGCACCGGGTACGGCACCTTCAGCGAGGCCATGTGGTGGCAGGCGATCAGGCCCCAGAGCCGGTCGTTGACCACCAGCGACACGCTAATCGAGGCGCCCACGCCCATGTTGTGCAGGTACTCGACGTGGATCGGCGAGACGCTGCGCAGCACCGAATGGGTCAGGTCGAGCGGCGGGGCGCCGGGATGGCCGACCAGCGCCACCGCGCGGTAGCTGACATGCGGGATCAGCCGCAGCGTGTTGAGCGTGTACAGCCGGCGCGCCTGCGCCGGGATGTCGCTGGCGGGGTAGCGCAGGCCCAGGTACGACGAGAGCGTGTTCCCCTTGGCCTCGGCCTCGACCTCGCCGCTGTCGTCGTGGCGGAAGCGGTAGGCCATCACGCGATCGAAGCCGGTCCAGGCGCGGATGGTCTCGACTGCCAGTTCGAGCACCGCCTGCACCGAGCCGGCGCGGCGCAGCCGGTCGAACACCCGCACCTGCGACACCTGCGCCGTGAAGCCGCCGGCGCGCGGCTCCAGCTCGATCAGGCAGTGGCCGTCGTGCTCGTGCACCACCACGTCGTGCGGCTGGCCGGCCACCTCGAGCTCGGTGAACGCCGGCATGCCGGGGGTCTGGTGCGCCTCCGCGAGCAGCCGCGACACCGCCTCGTGCACCGCCGGCGACAGGCCGACCTCGCTCCACGGCTGGCCGAGCGCCAGTGTCAGGCCCAGCGCCGGCGCGACGTTCTCGCTCCACGCCGCAACGCGCTCTTCGCGCAGCGCGATCAGCAGCCCATGCGGCTGGATCGATCCCGGAATGTGGATCGGCTCATCGGCGCACGACTGCAGGTCGGGAAGCGCGGGGGTCTCTGCATCGGGCGCGGCGGACATGGCGACGGACTTTAACCGCAGGCACGCTCTGCGCCGGCTCACCACGCCGGCGGCGCGGGGCTTTCGCTCCCGCAGCGGGCGTGCGGTACCGTGCGGCCTCCCCCGCCTCGATCGACCCGGAGCCCTTCCATGAGCGCATCGGCCAGCAGCCGCCGCACCCCGCCCCACACCGCCCGCCATTCGACCCTGCTGCTGGCCAGCCTGCTGCTGATCGCGATGAACTTCCGTGGCCCGATCACCGGCGTGGGACCGGTGCTGGCCGAACTGCAGGCGGCGTTCTCGCTGTCCCCGGCCACCGCGGGCCTGCTGACCACGCTGCCGCTGCTGGCCTTCGGCGTCGTGTCGCCGTTCGCCGCGTCGTTCGCCCAGCGCTTCGGGCTCGAACGCGCGCTGTTCGCATCGCTGGTGCTGGTCGCCTGCGGCGTGCTGCTGCGCTCGGCCGGCCCGGTGGGCAGCCTCTTCGCCGGCACGGCCATCATCGGCATCGGCATCGCGATCGGCAACGTGCTGCTGCCCAGCCTGGTGAAGCGCGACTTCCCGGCGCGGGTGCCCGGCATCACCGCCACCTGCGCACTGATGATGGGCATCGCCGCCGGCGTGGTGTCGGCCGCCGCGGTGCCGCTGGCCGGCGCGGTGGGCTGGCAGCTCGCGCTCGGCGCCTCGGTGCTGCTGCCGCTGCTGGCCTGCCTGGCGTGGAGCGCGCAGCTGTCCTCGCGCACGGCCCCCGCGTCCGGCACCGCCGACATGCCGCACGGCGGTCCGGTGTGGCGCTCGCCGCTGGCCTGGCAGGTCACGCTGTTCATCGGCACCAATTCGCTGCTGTTCTACGTGCTGATCGCCTGGCTGCCGACCATCCTGACCGAGGCCGGCCTGTCGCCCACGATGGCCGGCTCGCTGCACGGCGCGATGCAATTGGCGGCGGCGGTGCCGGGCCTGTTCCTCGGCCCGATGATCGGCCGCATGAAGGACCAGAAGGCCATCGCCGCGGTGCTGAGCCTGCTGGTCGGGGTCGGACTGGTGGGATTCATCGTCCGGCCCGGCTTTGCGATGTTGTGGGCCACCTGCGTGGGCTTCGCCTCCGGCGGGGCGTTCATCCTGGCGCTGATCTACATGGGCTTGCGCACCCGCAGCCCGCAGCAGGCGGCGGCGCTGTCGGGCATGGCGCAGTGCGTGGGCTACCTGCTCGCCGCCGGCGGGCCCACGCTGGCCGGGCTGCTGCACGACCGCGTGGGCAGCTGGACCGCGGTGCTCGCAGCCGGCGTGCTGCTGTCGGGCGTGATGGCAGTGTGCGGCGTGCTGGCCGGGCGGCCGCGCACGGTCGGCGGCGGCTGATCCGTCCGCAGGTGGCCCCGATCGGCGCGCGCTCGAGCGGCCGCGTCTGGCCGCCGTCCGCACCCGCACCGCCCGATCGGCCCTGGCGCAGTGCGGCATGGGCCCGCTATGATTTGCTCGAAATTTTGAGCAAAACATACATTTTTGATTAAAATTTTGACCAAATGAGCCCCGCCCACGATCTCACTGCCGTCCTCGATCGCCAGTTGCTTCTGCAACTCGGTGACCGGCTCAAGCGTCTGCGGCGGGCCCAAGGGCTCGGCACGGTCGAGATGGCCGCGAGGGCGGGCATCACCCGCAATACTTTGCGGGCCGTGGAGAGCGGCGATCCGGCGCCGTCCATCGGAACCTATCTGCGGGTGATGTCCATCCTGGGCATCAGCAGCGAACTGGCCCTGCTGGCCGGCGACCTCACGCTGCCACCGCCAGCGGACTCTGCCGCGGGGCGGTCGCATCGTCCCGCACCGGTGGTACAGGTGCGGGTCTCAGCGACCGAAGCCCGGCACCAGCTCCAGGACCTGCAGAGCCTGGCCCTGCACGATGAAGCCATACGTCTCGTCAAGGCCGACCCGACCCTCGTCATCCGTGCCGCAGAGACCGCCCGACGATGGCTCGCCACCGGCGATCCACGCTCCGCCAGTCTCTGGCACGACTGGCTGGACATCCTCGCCGCCGGCAAGTGGCGCAAGGTGCTTGGTAGAACCCGGCACGCCCAGCAACTGCGCCAGACCTCGCCGCTGGTCACCGTGCTCCCGGAATCCACACGCCGGCGCATCCTGAAGCAGGTCGGCGATCTGCGCAAAGGCATCGACCTCGGCGCACCATCCTCCGATGCCGCCACACCCCCATGACACGCGACGAGCTGGAACACATCATCCGCGCCAGCGGCGAGATCACCGACCAGTACGAGTTCGTGATCGTCGGCAGCCAGTCTCTGCTGGGTGCGGTTCCTCAACCCGAGGCCGTGTTCAGGGTGTCGATGGAAGCCGATATCTATCCGCTGAATGCGCCCGAACTGGCAGACCGGATCGACGGCACGATCGGCGAAGGATCGCCGTTCCACGACACCTACGGCTACTACGCGCAAGGCGTCGGTCCCGCAACGGCCATATCACTGCGATGATCGCGCGCTCGACGTCGCCGCCCGATGCACGACACTGCCTCGCACCACCCTGCGCCCCTCCCGCCGACCTTCTGGCAGGCCTTCGCCTACTGGCTGCGGCTGGGCTTCCTCAGCTTCGGCGGCCCGGCCGGCCAGATCGCGCTGATGCACGAGGACCTGGTCGAGCGCCGGCGCTGGATCTCGGAGCGGCGCTTCCTGCATGCGCTGAACTACTGCATGGTGCTGCCGGGGCCGGAGGCCCAGCAGCTGGCCACCTACATCGGCTGGTTGATGCACCGCACGCGGGGCGGGCTGGTGGCGGGGGCGCTGTTCGTGCTGCCGTCGCTGGTGATCCTGGTCGCGCTGTCGTGGGTCTACCTGGCCTGGGGCCACGTGCCGGCGGTGGCCGGCGTGTTGTACGGCATCAAGCCGGCGGTCACCGCGCTGGTGGTGTCGGCGGCCGTGCGCATCGGCTCGCGCACGCTGAAGAACGGCTGGCTGTGGGCCATCGCCGCGGCGGCGTTCGTGGCGATCTTCGCGCTGCAGGTGCCCTTCCCGTTGATCGTGCTCGCGGCCGGACTCCTGGGCGCGGTGGGCGGGCGGCTTGCGCCACAGCGCTTCTCGCCCGGCGCAGGCAGCCACGGCAAGGCCGGCGCTGCGCACGGGCCGGCGGTGATCGACGACGACACGCCGACGCCACCGCACGCCTTCTTCACGTGGCGCCGCTTCGCGCGCGTGCTCGCCGTGAGCCTCGCCCTGTGGGCGCTGGGTCTGGGCACACTGGTGCTGCTGCTGGGCTGGCAGGCGGTGCTCACGCAGATGGCCTGGTTCTTCACGAAGGCCGCGCTGCTGACGTTCGGCGGCGCCTATGCGGTGCTGCCGTACGTCTACCAGGGCGCGGTCGAACACTTCCACTGGCTGACCGCGACGCAGATGATCGACGGCCTGGCGCTCGGTGAAACCACGCCCGGCCCGCTGATCATGGTGGTGTCGTACGTCGGCTTCGTCGGCGGCTGGACACATGCGTTGTTCGGCCCGGCGGCGCTGCCGCAGGCCGGCATCGCCGCGGCCGCGGTGGTCACGTTCTTCACGTTCCTGCCGTCGTTCTGCTTCATCTTCCTCGGCGCACCGTTCATCGAGTCGACCCACGGCAACCTGAAGTTCACCGCGCCGCTGACCGGCATCACCGCGGCGGTGGTCGGGGTGATCGTCAACCTGGCGGTGTTCTTCGCCTACCACGTGCTGTGGCCGGAAGGCTTCGGCGGCGGCTTCGAAGCGGCCGCCGCGGTCATCGGCGCGTTGGCGGCATTGGCGTTGCTGCGCTTCAAGGTAGGCGTGATCCCGGTGGTGCTCGCCAGTGGGATCGCCGGGCTGGCGTGGCAGTGGCTCAGCCGCTGAGCCCGCCGCCGTCTCCCCTGCCGTCCCCGCCGCTCGACAGGCACCGCGCCGCGGCCGCCAGCCGCTCGGTCAGCACGCCGTTGACTTCGGCGCCGAAGATCAGCGTGGTGGCGCTGGCATACAGGAACACCAGCGTCGCCACCAGCCCGGTGAAGCCGCCGTACACCAGGTGCAGGTGCCCGGCACTGCGCAGCGTGTGCGACAGCAGCGCCGCGGCCCCGACCCACAGCAGCGCACCGAGCACCGCGCCCGGCAGCACCGTGCGCAGGCGCTGGCGGATGTCGGGCAGCCAGCCGTACATGAGCGCATAGAGGAAGGTCAGCACCAGGAAGGCGCCGGTGTAGCTCACCGCGTCGTGCAGCCAGGGCACCTCGCGCTCGCTGCCGACGTTCTTCGCCAGCAGCTGCCAGACGTACGGCATCACCACCACCGAGCTGAACGCGGCGATCACACCGGCGCCGACCACCACGGTGAACAGCGTCACCTTCAACCGCGCCTGCCAGAACGTCAGCCCATGGCGCACGCCGTAGGCCCGGTTCAGCGCCGTGCGCACCGACTGCATGCCGGACGACGCCGTCCACAGCGTCACCAGCAGGCCGATCGCCAGCAGCGCCTGGCTGCGCTGGCCGAGCACCTGGCGCACCACCGGCGCCAGCGAGTCCTGCACCAGCTGCGGCGCATAGCCGATCACCCGCGTGGCCAGCGTCGCGGCATCCCCCGGCTTGCCGACATAGGCCGCCGTGGCGGAGGCGAGTATCAGCAGCGGGAACATCGACAGCAGCACCGAGAACGCCACGCTGCCGGCCTGGTTGGCACTCTGGTGGCCGATGTAGCGCTGCACCGCCTGCACCAGCACACCGAGCACCGGCACGCGGCACAGCGCCCCGGGCAGCCGCCGGCAGCGCTGCAGCCACGAGCCGCCGGCGCGACCGGAGGGCGTTGGAGAGGTGGGGGGCAATGGCAGCGCGGGGTCCATGGAGAGGAATAGAGAGCAAACGGTGTGCCCAGGCCAGCAGGCCCCCTTCGCGGACCGCATAAGCACCTGCGGAAGCCGCGCTTCGTGCGGCGCCCGCGGCCGCCTAGACTGGCCCGCCAGAGGGCTTTGCCCATCGGCCCACTCCCGCATCCTGTCATCATGCCCACCTCCCACGACGCCCTGGTGCACTGGCTGCTCGGCCAGTTCGTGCTGCAGACGACGGTCGTGCACGTGGGCCAGTACTGCGGCGCCTGGCAGGCCAGCACCGCCGGCCACGAACGGGGCAGCTTCCACCTCGTGCTGCGGGGCCAGTGCTGGCTGCACCGGCCCGACCATCCACCGCTGGCGTTGCAGGCCGGCGACAGCGTCTTCCTGCTGCGCGACCTGCCGCACCGCCTGCTGCCCAGCGCCGATGCGGCGGCCCACGACGCCCAGCCGCCGGCCTGCGAGCCGATGCGGCCGATGGCCGTGCCGCTCGCCGGCGCCACCGGCCTGGCCTGCGGATTCTTCGGCTATGCCGGCAGCAGCGCCGGGCTGCTGCTGGGCACGCTGCCCGAGCTGCTGGTGCTGCGCGGCGACGATGCCAGCACGCCCCCGGTGGCACAGCTGTTCGGCCTGATCCGCGCCGAGGCCGCGCTCTGCGACGATCCCGAGACGCCCTCGCCGCTGCTGGCGCGGCTGGTGGAGACGCTGTTCTTCTACGTGCTGCGCGAGGTGGCGCGGCGCAGCGACTGGTCGCAGACCGGCCACGACCTGTGGGCGCTGGCACGCGATGCACGGCTGGCGCCGCTGTTGGTGGCGCTGCTGCAGGCCCCCGAATCCGACTGGACGCTCGAGCGCATGGCCGCGCACGTGGCGCTGTCGCGCGCGGCGCTGTGCCGCCGCTTTGCCGAGGTCTGCGGCCAGCCGCCGGCGCAGTTCGTGCAGCGCGTGCGCATGCACGTCGCCGCACGCCGGCTCGCCGAAGGCGCCACCGTCGAGGTCGCCGCGCTGGACGTGGGCTATGCCTCGGTCGCCGCGTTCACCCGCGCCTTCCAGCGCGTGCACGGCCGGGCACCGGGCCAGTGGCGGCGCCTGATGCACTGAGCGCCACCGGCCTCTCTGCCTCCCTTTGTGGCTTGGTAGGAGCGGCTTCAGCCGCGATGGGCTCGTGGTGAGGCGCGAATCGCGGCTGAAGCCGCTCCTACGAGAGCCAAAGAAGAAGGGCGAATGCCGCGGGCTCCGAGACGTTCGAACAAGCACACGCGACGGCCGCGTCTGGCTTCATCACCTGGGCCCACGAACAATGGCCGCTCCCCGACCGACTGCCCCGAACCTGCCATGACCCGCCTGACCCTGCAGACCGCCGAGACGGCGCCCGCCGACAGCCGCCCGTTCGTCGAGACCGCCCAGCGCAACAACGGCTTCCTCCCGAACCTGATCGCCGCGCTGTCGAACGCCCCGGTGGCGCTGGAGACGTACCTCACGGTGGGCGGGATCAACGCCCGTGCCAGCCTGACGCTGGCCGAACGCGAGGTGGTGCAGATCACCGCGGCGCGGCTGCATGGCTGCGACTTCTGCATCGCCGGCCACAGCGCCGTCGCGCTGAAGAAAGCCGGCTTCACGAAGGAAGCCGTGGTGGCATTGCACGAAGGCCGCGCCATCGGCGATGCCAGGCTCGACGCGGTGGCCGCCTTCACCGCCGCGGTGATCGCCCGCCGCGGCAATGTCGACGATGCCGAATGGCAGGCCTTCCTCGCCGCCGGCTACGGCCAGCAGCAGGCGCTGGAGGTGATCCTCGGCGTCAGCCTGGCCACGCTCTGCAATTTCGCCAACAGCCTGGCCGGCTCGCCGATCAACCCCGAGCTGCAGCCGTACGCCGCCGGGAAGCTCACCGCATGAGCCTGTCGATCTTCTCTGAGCAGGCCGAGGCGCTCGACCGCGGCACCGCCGACAGCCTGGCCGTGCTGCCCGCGCTGTGCGCGGCCGGCTTCGCCGGCGCCGGCGTGCCCACGTCGCACGGCGGCAGCGGCGGCGACGCACGCGACGCCGTGCGTGCGGTGGCCACCGTGGCCGAACAGTCGATGACCGCGGCCTTCATGCTCTGGGGCCACCGTTGCTGCGTCGAATACCTGCTGCAGGCCGAGACCCCCGCGCTGGCCGACCGCTGGCTGCCGGCCCTGCTGGCCGGCCAACGGGCCGGCGCCACCGGCCTGTCGAACGCGATGAAGCACCTGGCCGGCCTGGAGCCGCTGCAGGTGCGCGCACAGGTCGATGGCGCGACATGGACGCTCGACGGCCGCCTGCCCTGGGTGACCAACCTGCGGCCCACCGGCTTCCTCGTCGCCGCCGCGGTCGACCGCGCCGATGGCGGCCCCTCCGCCGTGGCGCTGCTCGACAGCGACTTCCCCGGCGTGCAGCGCAGCGCCGACCTCGACCTGATCGCCCTGCGCGGCAGCCACACCGCCGCCATCGCGGTGCAGCATGTGCGACAGCCGGCCGAGGCGCTGCTGCTCACCGAGCAGGCCGCCACCTGGCTGCCGCGGGTGCGGCCTGCGTTCCTCGGCACGCAATGCGGGCTGTCGATCGGCCTGGCGCGCGCCGCGCTGGCCGCCGCGCGCGACGCCGGCAGCGAGGCCCGCCCGGTCCTGGCCGCGCCGTTGGCCGACACCTCCCAACGGCTCGATGCCGCGGAGGCCGCGCTGTTCGAGGGCCTGGCCGATCGCCGCTTCGAGACCCAGTGCGCGCCGCTGTTCCGCCTGCGCATCGCACTGGCCGCGCTGGCCCAGCAGGCCGTGCAGCTCGAGCTGCAGGCCCGCGGCGGCGCGGCCTACCTCACGCAGCGCCACGGCGGCTTCGCACGCCGCTGGGCCGAGGCCGCGTTCATCCCGGTGATCACACCCAGCCTGACGCAGCTGCAGGCGCAGCTGGCCCGACATGGCGGCTGACGACGCCGCGCTGCTGCAGGCCGACGGGCTGGCGCATGGTTTTGCGGCCGGCGCGCCGCCGGTGTTCGAGCACGTCCACCTCGAGGTGCGCGCACGCGAGATCGTCGCGCTGCTCGGTGTCAGCGGCTGCGGCAAGTCCACCCTGCTGCGGCTGCTGGCCGGGCTGGAGGCGCCGCGCGCCGGCCAGGTGCGCTTCATGGGCGAGCCGCTGGTGCGGCCGCATCCGCGCGCGGCGCTGCTGTTCCAGCGGCCGGGGCTGCTGCCCTGGCGGCGCGTGGCCGGCAACGTCGGTTTCGGGCTCGACTTCAAGCGCCAGCCCAAGGTGCCCGCGGCCGAGCGCCACGCCCGCGTGGCCGAGGCCCTGGCCGCGGTGGGCCTGGCCGGGCAGGAACGCCGCTGGCCGGCGCAGCTCTCGGGCGGCATGGCGCAGCGGGTCGCACTGGCCCGCGCGCTGGCCCGCCAGCCGGCGCTGCTGCTGGCCGACGAACCCTTCTCCGCACTGGACGCCATCACCCGCGCCGAGATGCAGGCGCTGCTGGTCGCGCTGGTGCACCGCTGGCACAGCGCGGTGCTGCTGGTGACGCACGACGTCGACGAGGCCCTCGCGGTGGCCGACCGCATCATGCTGATGAGCCACCCCGCCCCCGGCCGGCCCGCCGAGCTTCACCACGCGTGGACCGTGCCCGCCGAGCGCAGCGCCGCCCAGCAGCACCGCCTGCACCTCGAGATCCTCGCCGCGCTGCGCGGCCAGCCCCATCCCGCTCCGATCGAGATTGCCGCATGAACGACGACTCCCGCCCCGCCTACCACCACGTCTGCGCCTCGTCCGGCTGTGCCTGCGACGGCTCGCTGAACCGCCGCGACTGGCTGCGCCTGACCGCCCTCTCCGGCGCCGCGCTGACGCCGCTGCTGCGCGCCGGCGACGCCCGCGCGCAAGCCACCGCGTCCGGTGACCCGCCGGTGCGCATCGGCTACCTGCCCATCACCGATGCCACGCCGCTGCTGGTGGCGCATGCCCGCAAGGGCTTCGAGGCCGAGGGCCTGCGCACCGAGGCGCCGCGGCTGTTCCGCTCGTGGGCGCAGCTGGTCGAGGCCTTCATCGCCGGCCAGGTCAACGTCATCCACCTGCTCTCGCCCGCCACGCTGTGGCTGCGCTACGGCTCGAAGTTCCCGGCCAAGGTGGTGGCCTGGAACCACGTGAACGGCTCGGCGCTGACGGTGGCTCACGACGTGAACCAGCTCACCGACCTGGGCGGGCGCACCGTGGCGATCCCGTTCTGGTACTCGGTCCACAACGTGGTGCTGCAGCGCCTCCTGCGCGAGCAGAAGCTGGAACCGGTGAGCCGCCCACGCGACGCCGCGCTGAAGCCGAACGAGGTCAACCTCGTCGTGCTGGCGCCGGCCGAGATGGTCTCGGCGCTGGCCGGCAAGTCAATCGCCGGCTACATCGTCGCCGAGCCGTTCAACGCCGCGGCCGAGCAGTTGAAGGTGGGCAAGGTGCTGCGCTTCGTCGGCGACGTCTGGCGCGACCACGCCTGCTGCCTGCTCACGCTCTCCGAGCGCGACGTGGCCGAGCGCCCCAAGTGGGCCCAGTCGGTCACCAACGCCGTGGTGAAGGCCCAGCTGTGGGCCCGCAGCAACCAGCTCGAGACCGCCAAGCTGCTGGCCAAGGACGGCGAGGGCCGCTACACGCCGCATGCGCTGCCGGTGCTGTCGAAGGTGCTGGCCGCCACCGACTACACCGAGTACGAACGCGCCGGCATCGTGCGCCACAAGGACTGGCTGCAGCGCCGCATCGACTTCCAGCCCTACCCGTTCCCGAGCTACACCGAGGCGCTGGTGAAGGCGCTGAAGACCACCCAGGTCGAAGGCGACAACAGGTTCCTTGACACGCTCGACCCGGCGTTCGCGGCGAAGGACCTGGTCGACGACCGTTTCGTGCGCCAGGCCATCGCCAGCGTGGGCGGTGCCGGCAAGTTCGGCCTGCCGGCCGCACTGACCCGCACCGAGGTGTTCGGTTGAACCGTGCAGCCCGGCTGGCGTGGCCGGCGCTCGGCCTCGGCCTCGCGCTGGCCGCGTGGTGGCTCGGCGCCCGTGCGCTGAGCGACGTGGCCGCGGTGGCCGAGGCGTTCTCGCCCCAGGCCGCGGCGCGGGCGCTCGGGCACCTCGCCGGCAGCGGCGAGCTGTGGCCGCACGTGGGCGTCAGCCTGCGGCGCATCTTCGTCTCGCTGGCCCTCGCGCTGGCGCTCGGCGTGCCGCTCGGGCTGGCGCTCGGCCTCTCGCGCCGCTTCGCGCTGGCCTGCACGCCGCTGTTCCAGCTGTTGCGCATGATCTCGCCGCTCTCCTGGATGCCGCTGGCCGTGATGGCGCTCGGCGTGGGCGATGCGCCAGTGCTCTTCCTGCTCTCGTTCGCGGCGCTCTGGCCCATCGTGCTCAACGTCGCGGCCGGCGTCAGCGCGCTCGACCGCCACTGGCTGCAGCTCGCGCAAAGCCTCTCCGCCACGCGGACCGAGACCGTGCTGCAGGTGGTGCTGCCCGGCGTGGTCGCGCCCGCCCTCACCGGCTTCCGGCTGTCGCTCGGTGTCGCCTGGATCGTGCTGGTGCCGGCCGAGATGCTCGGCGTCTCCGCCGGCCTCGGCTACTTCATCCTCGACACCCGCGACCGGCTGGCCTACGACGAGCTGATGGCGGTGATCGTGGTGATCGGCCTGCTGGGGTATGCGCTCGATGCCGCGGCGCGCTGGGCCGGGCGGCAGTGGGCGCACGAGAAAGCGCATTGAACACCCGAAGCGCCTGCTGCAGGAGAGGCGTCAAAGGACGGCCGGAAAGGCGTGCCTGCCGAAGGGCAAAGCGCGTACCTTGAACGGCTGCCCGCGCCCGGCCCGTACCATCGGCGCGCCCCATGTCACAGACCGCCAGCGCGCTCCCCGGCTTCGACTTCAACGCCCCGTCGATCGACGTCGCCCGCGCCCTGATCGGCGTGCTGCTGCTGGTGGACGGCGTGGGCGGCCGCATCGTCGAGACCGAGGCCTACGACCAGGACGATCCGGCCTCGCACACCCACGGCGGGCCCACCCCGCGCAACGCCTCGATGTTCGGCCCCCCGGGGCATGCCTACGTGTACCGCTCCTACGGCATCCACTGGTGCCTTAATTTTGTCTGCCGTGAGGCCGGCCACGGGGCCGGGGTGCTGATCCGCGCGCTGGAGCCCACCCACGGCCTCGACGTGATGCGCCAGCGCCGCGGCCTGGACGACGTGCGGCTGCTGTGCGCCGGACCCGGCCGCGTGGGCCAGGCGCTGGGCATCACCCGCGCGGCGCACGACGGGCTGCCGCTGGACCGCCCGCCGTTCGCGCTCCAGCCTCCCGCGGGCGCGGCGGCGCAGGTGCTGGTGGGCGTGCGCATCGGCATCTCGAAGGCGCAGGACCGGCCGTGGCGCTTCGGGCTGGCGGGATCGCGCTTCGTCAGCCGGCGGTTCGCATGAGCCGCGTCAAGCGGCGCTGCCGCCACTGCCGTACGGCCGCGTGATGATCTCGAGGTAGTGGCCATCGGGGTCGTTCCAATACACCCCGCGGCCGCCATCGTGGTGGTTGATGCGCCCCGGCTGCCGGTGGCCGGGATCGGCCCAGTACGGCAGCGCCTGCGCCCGGAGGCGGCCGAAGATGGCATCGAACTCGGCCTCGCTCACCAGGAAGGCGTAGTGCTCCACCGTCGTCGACGTGGCATCGGCCGCGATGAAGTCGAGCGTCACGCCGTTGTCCAGCGCCACGGTGTGGAACGGCCCGAAGCGGCCCGGCGCCGGGCGGCCCAGCAGGTGGGCCAGCCAGCCCGCCGAAGCGCCCGGGTCGCGGGCATGCACGATGGTGTGGTTCAGCTCGATGGGCATGACGCCTCCTTCATCTTGTACTCGCGCGACCTCGCCGACCTCGACAGGCATCCGTGGGCCAGGTCCTGGAGGGACCCGGCGGCGATGCCGGGCGCCGACGCGCACTGAGCGGCCTAGGACCGGGCGAGCACCACCAGCGCCTCGATGCGCCCTTCGACCGGACCGTCGCCGAAGCGGCGCGCCAGCTCGGCCTCGGCCAGCGACACGGCGCGCGCCAGCCCGCCGGGCTCGCGCGCCTCGATCTCGCCGCGCAGCGGCGTGCCTTCGCAGTAGGCCACCGCCGCCAGCCGGGCGGACGCCGCCCGGCTCATGAAGGCCACCGTCTCGAACACCGGTGCGGCGGTGAAACCACCGGCCGCCAGGTCCTGCGCGATGCGCTCCGGGTCGTGGTAGCCATGGGGCGTGCGGGCCATGAAGCGCGGGGGATCGGCCGGGAACATCTCGGCCAGCACGTCGTTCAAGGCCTGCGCGAACTCGTTGGTTTCCAACGGCCCCCACACGTTGAAGAAGAAGCGGCCGCCCGGCGGCAGCACGCGGCGCGCTTGGGCAAAGGCGCGCGGCTTGTCGGGAAAGAACATCACGCCGAACTGGCACACGACGGTGTCGAACGCGGCATCGTCGAACGGCAGCTGCGTCGCATCGGCCTGGCGCCACTGCACCGGCCGCACGGTGCCGATGCGCTGCGCCTCTTCCAGCATCGCCGGGTTGAGGTCGGTGGCGATGAGCTCGGTGCCGGCATCGAGCGCCACCGCGAGCTGCCGCGTCACGGCGCCGGTGCCCGCGGCGAGCTCCAGCACGCGCCGGGGCGCGGCCTGCGCCACGCGCCGCGCCAGGTCCACGGCATAGGGTTCGAAGATCAGCGGCACCATGTGCCGCTCGTAGCACTGGGCCACCGAGCCGGTGAAGGCGGTATCGATGCTGGATGTCATGGGCACCTCCTGCAGCAAGGCACTCATTCTGCGCTTCGCGGACCTCAGGCCGGGCCGTCCGGGCACGCACCGCGTTGCGCAGGCAAAATCCGCCGCCGCCAGCCGGCGCGCGAACACGCCTCAACGCAAACAAGAAAGCGACAGAGCAGATGACGACGGCCAGATCGGAGTGGAGCGGGGACGGCCCCATCGCGGGCAGCGGCGCCGCCTGGCGCGGCGGCCCACCGTTGCCGGCGGGGCCGTTCGTCGGCTTCGTCGCCGCGCTGGCCGCGGTGGTGGCGATGGCGTTCTTCTCGTACCGGGCGCTGGAGGGCAGCGCCGTCACCGCCGAGCGGGTGACGCACACGCTGGAGGTCTCGGCCCAGCTGCAGCAGGCCCTGTCGGCCGTGAAGGACGCCGAAACCGGCCAGCGCGGCTACCTGCTCACCGGCAACGGCGCCTACCTGGAACCGTACGATGCCGCCCGCGGCGCGGCGCGCACCGCGCTGGAGCAGGTGCAGCGGCTGGTGGCGGACAACCCCACGCAGCTGCGCCGCCTGACCACCGCGCAGCAACTGGCCCAGGGCAAGTTCGAGGAGCTCGACGAGACCATCCGGCTGCGCCGCAGCGGCGACGGCGTCGGCGCGCTGGCGGTGGTGAACTCCGACCGCGGCAAGCAGATCATGGACCGCTTGCGGGCCCAGATCGCCGACATGCAGGCCGAGGAGCGCGCGCTGCTGCAGGCCCGCCAGACGGACTGGCGCGCGGCGACGGGCTTCTCCGCCGCCGTGTCGTGGGTCGGTTCGGCGCTGCTGCTGCTGTTGATCACGGCCTCGGCGGTGACCACCTCGCGCGACTACCGCGCCCGGCTGCGCGAGGGCTGGCTGCGCGATGGCGTGGCCGGGCTGTCGGCGCGCCTGCAGGGCGATGTCCGGCTCGAGACGCTGGGCGAGAAGGTGCTGGCCTACCTGGCCCGCTACGTGGATGCACCGGTGGCGGCCGCCTACGTGTCGCAGGGCGACGGCCGCTACCGCCGCTTCGCCGCCTATGCGCTGCCTGCCGCGGCCGACGCCGACACGCTGGTGCGCCCCGGTGACGGGCTGGTCGGCCAGGTGGTGGTCGACGGCGCGGCCCGCCACCTGAAGACGGTGCCGCCCGGTTACCTGCCGGTGGCCTCGGGCACCGGCGCGGTGGCGGCCCCGGCCGAGCTGGTGGTGACGCCGGCGCTGGTGGACGCGCAAGTGCAATCGGTGCTGGAGTTCGGCTTCTTCCGCAAGCTGCACCCGGTGGAGGTCGAGATGCTGGACCGCGCCGCGCAGGTGATGGGCCTGGCCGTGCGCACCGCGAAGGACCGCGCCCGCCTCGAGGAACTGCTGGAGGAAACGCAGCGCCAGGCCGAGGAGCTGCAGGCGCAGCAGGAGGAGCTGCGCGTCAGCAACGAAGAACTCGAGGCGCAGAGCCGCGTGCTGCGCGAGGCCCAGGTCGAGCTGGAATCGCAGCAGGCCGAGCTGGAGCAGACCAACGCGCAGCTCGAGGAACAGACCCAGGCGCTGGAGCGCCAGAAGGACGACCTGGCGCGCGCGCAGGGGGTGCTGTCGGACAAGGCGGCCGAGCTGGAGCTGTCGAACCGCTACAAGAGCGAGTTCCTGGCCAACATGAGCCACGAACTGCGCACGCCGCTGAACTCGACGCTGATCCTGGCCAAGGTGCTGGCCGAGAACAAGGGCGGCAACCTCACCGACGAGCAGGTGAAGTTCGCGCAGACCATCTCCTCGGCGGGCCACGACCTGCTCGACCTGATCAACGACATCCTCGACCTCTCGAAGATCGAGGCCGGCATGGTGGAGATCCTGCCCGGCCCGGTGACGGTGGCCTCGCTGGTGGAAAGCCTCGCCAAGACGCTGCGCCCGCAAGCCGAGCAGAAGGGCCTGAAGTTCGACTGCGTGATCGCGCCGGAAGCGCCGGCGCGCCTGGAGACCGATGCGCAGCGCCTCGGCCAGATCCTGAAGAACCTGCTCAGCAACGCGATCAAGTTCACCGAGCGCGGCGAGGTGGTGCTGCAGGTGCGCCCGGCCGCCCACGGCGGCATCGCCTTCAGCGTGCGCGACACCGGCATCGGCATCGCGGCCGACCAGCAGGCGCTGATCTTCGACGCCTTCCGCCAGGGCGACGGCAGCACGCACCGCAAGTACGGCGGCACGGGGCTGGGCCTGTCGATCTCGCGCGACCTGGCGCGGCTGCTCGGCGGCGGCATCACGGTGCAGAGCACGTTGGGCTACGGCAGCGAGTTCACGCTGGCGCTGCCGGCGGTGCTGGCGGTGGACTCCGGCAGCGCCGCGCCGCCGCCCGCGAGCCCCGAGCGCGCTGCCGCAACGGCGCCGATGCCGCGGCCCGCCGCGCCGGTTGCGCTGCCGCTGCCCCCGCCGCTGGCCGAGCTGCCCCCGGTCGGCGCCGTCGAGGACGATCGCGCGCAGCTCGTGCCCGGTCGCCGCCTCATCCTGGTGGTCGAGGACGACCCGCGCTTCGCCGCCATCCTGCGCGACATGGCCCACGAGATGCACTTCCAGTGCGTGGTCTGCACCTCGGCCGGCGAAGGCGTGGCCGCGGCGGCACGCTACCTGCCCAGTGCGATCGTGCTGGACATGAACCTCCCCGACTACTCCGGCCTCGGCGTGCTCGACCAGCTCAAGCGCAACCCCGCCACGCGGCACATCCCGGTGCACGTGGTGTCGGTGGCCGACTACGTGCACGAGGCGCTGGAACTGGGGGCCATCGGCTATGCGCTGAAGCCGGTCAAGCGCGAGCAACTGGTCGACGCGCTGGCCAAGCTGGAAGCCAAGGTCTCGCAAGGACTGCACCGCGTGCTGGTGGTGGAGGACGACGCGCGCCAGCGCGAGAGCCTGCGCCACCTGCTGGGCAACACCGACGTGCAGATCGTCGCGGTGGCCAACGCCGCGCAGGCGCTGGAGCAGCTCGCCGCCGCGACGTTCGACTGCATGGTGCTCGACCTGAACCTGCCCGACCTGTCGGGCTACGAGCTGCTCGAGCGCATGGCCGAGCAGGACGGCGTGTCGTTCCCGCCGGTGATCGTCTACACCGGCCGCCAGCTCGGCCGCGACGAGGAACAGCGCCTGCGCCGCTTCTCGCGCTCCATCATCATCAAGGATGCCCGCTCGCCCGAACGGCTGCTCGACGAGGTGACGCTGTTCCTGCACCAGGTCGAGGCGCAGCTGCCGGCCGAGAGCCAGCGCCTGCTCAAGCAGGTGCGCGACCGCGACCGCGCCCTCGAAGGCCGCAGCATCCTCGTGGTGGAGGACGACGTGCGCAACATCTTCGCGCTCTCCAGCGTGCTCGAACCCAAGGGCGCGCACATCCAGATCGCCCGCAACGGCCGAGAGGCGCTGGAGGTGCTGGACCGTGCCGGCCAGCCCGGCACGCCGGCGGTGGACCTGGTGCTGATGGACATCATGATGCCGGAGATGGACGGCTACACCGCGATGCGCGAGATCCGCAAGCGCGTGGACGGCCGGAAGCTGCCCATCATCGCGCTCACCGCCAAGGCGATGCGCGACGACCAGGAGAAGTGCCTGAGCGCCGGTGCCAACGACTACATCGCCAAGCCGCTGGACGTGGAGAAGCTGCTGTCGCTGGTGCGGGTCTGGATGCCCAAATGAACGCCGCCTCGGACCAGGACATCGAGCTGCACCTGCTGGTCGAGGCGATCTACCTGAAGTACCACTACGACTTCCGCGGCTACGCGCGTGCGTCGCTGCGGCGCCGGCTCGCTGTCGCCCAGCAGCACTTTCGCTGCGCCACGCTGTCGCAGCTGCAGGACCGCGTGCTGCACGACCGCGACGTGTTCCCGCGCCTGCTCGACTACCTGACCGTGCAGGTCAGCGAGATGTTCCGCGACCCGCCGTACTTCCGCGCGCTGCGCGAGCAGGTGGTGCCGGTGCTGCGCACCTACCCGTCGCTGAAGGTCTGGGTGGCCGGCTGCAGCAAGGGCGAGGAGGTGTACTCGCTGGCCATCCTGCTGCACGAGGAAGGCCTGCTCGAGCGCACGCTGCTGTACGCCACCGACATCAACGCCGAGGCGCTGCACCAGGCCGAGGCCGGGGTCTACGCCATCGACCGCATCCCCGCGTTCACCGAGAACCACCGGCTGTCGGGTGGCAGAAGCTCGCTGTCGCAGTACTACACCGCCGCCTATGGCAACGCCGTGATGGACAAGGCGCTGAAGCGCCACATCGTGTTCTCCGACCACAGCCTGGCCACCGACAGCGTGTTCGCCGAGGTGCACCTCGTGTCGTGCCGCAACGTGCTGATCTACTTCGACCAGGCGCTGCAGGAGCGCGCGCTCGGGCTGTTCCACGACGCGCTGTGCCGCCAGGGCTTCCTGGGCCTGGGCTCGAAGGAGTCGCTGCGCTTCTCGTCGCAGGCGGACGCGTTCGAGACCCTGTCGGCCGAGGAGCGCCTGTACCGGCGCAGGGCCTGACCGCGTCGCCATGGCCGCGCATTTCGATGCCATCGTGATCGGCGCCTCCGCCGGCGGCATCGAGGCGCTGTCGCTGCTGCTGCCGGCCCTGCCGGCCACGCTGCAGGCCGCGGTGGCGATCGTGCAGCACATCCCGCGCCGGCGCCCCAGCCTGCTCGCCGAACTGTTCGCCGCCAAGTGCGTGCTGCCGGTGCACGAGGCCGACGACAAGGCGCCGGTGATGCCCGGCCAGGTGACCTTCGCACCGCCGGACTACCACCTGATGGTCGACCGCTCCATGGTGCCGCCGCATCCCGCGGTGTTCGCGCTGTCGGTGGACGAACCGGTGCACTACTCGCGGCCGTCGATCGACGTGCTGTTCGAGTCGGCCGCCGCGGTCTACCGCCAGCGGCTGCTGGGCATCGTGCTGACCGGCGCCAATGCCGATGGCGCCGCCGGCCTGGCCCGCATCCACGCGCTGGGCGGCACCACCTGGGTGCAGGCCCCCGAGACCGCGGTGGCCGCGATGATGCCCGAGGCGGCGCGCCGGTCCTGCCCGGCGGGCCGGGTGCTGACACTGCCGGAGATGGCGCACCGCCTCGCCGCCCTCGGCGCCTGAAAGCCCACCCGCTGAATAAGTAAACACGAATCCGTTCGTAGGCGCGCCGCCGCGATCCCGTATCGTCGCGGCCGATCGATTGACGTCCATCGCAACCCGAAACGTGAACCCCTCCCTGCTGCGCCGCCGGCGCATCGCCTTTGCGTCGCTGGTCGGCCTGACCGGCCTGGCCCTGCTCGCGCTGATGGCCGCCACCCTGTTCACCGCCCGGACCGATGGGCTCGGCGTGGCGATGCTGGCCCTCTATGCCGCGACGCTGCCGTGGACGGTGATCGGTTTCTGGCACGCCGTCATCGGGCTGGGCGTGATGGTCGCCGGCCGCGACCCGCTGGCGGCGATCGACTCGCCGCTGCAAGCGGCGCCCTCCGACGGGCCGCCCGCGCCGATCACCACCCGCACCGCGCTGCTGGTGTGCATCCGCCACGAGGACGTGGCCGCACTCGAACACAACCTCGTGTGGATGGGCGATGGCCTGGTGGCCAGCGGCGAGGCCGCGCACTTCCACCTCTACCTGCTGAGCGACAGCGACGACGCCGCCATCGCCGCCGACGAAGCGCGCCTGGCCGACACGCTGGCGCGGCGCTTCGCCGGCACGCTGGCCGTGACCTACCGCCGCCGCGAAGGCGGCACCGGCTACAAGGCCGGCAACATCGGCGACTTCTGCCAGCGCTGGGGCACGCGGCACGACTTCGCGATCCCGCTCGATGCCGACAGCGTGATGGCGCCGCACGCGCTGCTGCGCCTGGTGCGGCTGATGCAGGCCGACCCGAAGCTCGGCATCGTGCAGACGCTGGTGACCGCCCTGCCGAGCCAGAGCGCGTTCACGCGGCTGTTCCAGTTCGGCATGCGGCTGGGCATGCGCTCGTACACGCTGGGCGCCGCCTGGTGGCAGGGCGACTGCGGGCCGTACTGGGGCCACAACGCCATCCTGCGGCTGGCGCCGTTCATGGCGCATTGCCACCTGCCGGCGTTGCCGGGCCGCCCGCCGCTGGGCGGGCCGGTGCTCAGCCACGACCAGCTCGAGGCCGTGCTGATGCGCCGCGCCGGCCACGAGGTGCGCGTGCTGCCCATCGAAGACGGCAGCTTCGAGGAGAACCCGCCGACGCTGGCCGAGTTCGTGCGCCGTGACCTGCGCTGGTGCCAGGGCAACCTGCAGTACGTCGCGTTCCTGCGGACCCCCGGCCTGCTGCCGGTGAGCCGGGTGCAGCTGCTGCTGGCCATCGCGATGTACCTCGGCTCGCCCGCATGGCTGGGGTTCATGCTGCTCGCGCTGCTGCGCGAGGCGCCCTGGGACGCGACGCTCGGCAGCGTGCTGTTCGGCCTGTCGATGGCGATGACCTTTGCACCGAAGCTGGCCACGCTGGTCGATGTGCTGCTGCGCCCGGCGCTGCGGCGGGCCTACGGCGGCGCGCCACGGCTGCTGGCCGGCGCACTGGCCGAAACGCTGTTCTCGATGCTGCTGGCGCCGGTGGCCGCGCTGGCCGTCACGCTGTTCCTGCTCGGCCTGCCGTTGGGCCGCCAGATCGGCTGGAGCGCCCAGCGCCGCAGCGCCCATGGCCTGCCGTGGGGCTTCGCGCTGCGCCGCTTCTGGCCGCAGACGCTGGCCGGCCTGCTGCTCGGCCCGTGGCTGTGGCACGCGATGCCGCAGGCCTGGCCGTTCTGGGCCCCGTTCGTCGCCGGGCTGGCCGGCGCGGTGCCGCTGGCGGTGTTCACCGCGCACCCGGCGCTGGGCCGCTGGATGGTGGCCCGGGGCCTGTGCCGCGTGCCCGAAGAACGACCGACCTCTTCTGCTCCCTCTGTAGGCCTCTGCCGGGTGGAGGCCGCCCATGTGGGTGACTGAAGACGACATGCTCCGCCCGGGCCTGCCGGTGCCGCCGGACGATCCGCTGGCGCCGCTCTACCAGCCGCTGCTGGCCGCTCGCCAGCGCGCCGTGCCGTTCACGGTCGCCCACCTGGCGCAGAGCCTGGACGGCCGCATCGCCACGCAGAACGGCGTTTCGCGCTGGCTGAGCGGCGAGGAAGACCTGTGCCACACCCACCGCATGCGCGCGCTGGCCGACGCGGTGCTGGTGGGCGCCGAGACCGTGCTGCACGACGACCCGCAGCTCACCGTGCGGCGCTGCCGCGGCCGCAACCCGGTGCGCGTGGTGCTCGACCCCGAACGCCGGCTCGACGGCACGCAGCAGGTGTTCCGCGACGGGGCCGCGCCCACGCTGCTGCTGGCCGCGGCCGACCGGACCGCGCCCGGCGAACGGCTCGGCCACGCCGAAGTGGTGCCCGTGCCGCGCGGCCCCTGCGGCCGGCTCGATCCGCACGACATCCGGCGCCGCCTGGCCCGCCGCGGCCTGTCGTGGCTGTTCATCGAGGGCGGCGGCGTCACGGTGTCGCGCTTCCTCGCCGCCGGCGCGCTCGACCGGCTGCAGCTCACCATCGCCGCGGTGATCGTCGGCTCCGGCCGGCCCGGCATCGCGCTGGACGTGGTGGCCGACCTGGGCCATTGCCTGCGCCCCCGCACGCAGTCGTACCGGTTGGGGGCCGACGTGCTGATCGACTGCGAACTCAAATGAAGCCCAGCCCGTCGACACCCCCCAGCGCGGCCCCTCTCCCCTCGCGGGAGAGGGGTTGGGGAGAGGGGGAGCGCCTGCCACCACCGCCCCCCTCTCCCCAGCCCTCTCCCGCAAGGGGAGAGGGAGCCCACTCCACCACCGCCCGCGCCTTCTGGACCGTCGCCCCCGGCCAAGGCGCCCTGCGCGACGAACCCCTGCGCGCCCCCGCCGACGGCCAGGTGCGCATCCGTACGCTCTTCAGCGGCATCAGCCGCGGCACCGAAGGCCTGGTCTTCCGCGGCGAGGTGCCGCCCAGCCAGTGGCCGGTGATGCGCGCCCCGTTCCAGGCCGGCGACTTCCCCGGCCCGGTGAAGTACGGCTACGCCTCGGTGGGCATCGTCGAGGCCGGCCCCGCCGCGCTGCTGCAGCGGCGCGTGTTCTGCCTGCACCCGCACCAGGACCACTACGTCGTGCCCGCCGACGCCGTGCTGCCGCTGCCCGACGCGGTGCCCAGTGCCCGCGCCGTGCTGGCCGCCAACCTCGAGACCGCCGTCAACGGCCTGTGGGACGCTGCGCCGCGGGTGGGCGACCGCATCGCGGTGGTCGGCGCCGGCGTCGTCGGCAGCCTGGTGGCGGCGCTGGCCGCGCGGCTGCCGGGCACCGAGGTCGAGCTGATCGACACCGACCCGCGCCGCGCCGCGCTGGCCGCCCGGCTCGGCTGCCGCTTCGCGCTGCCCGCGCAGGCCACGCCCGACGCCGACCTGGTGGTGCACGCCAGCGGCCAGCCCGCCGGCCTGGCCACCGCGCTGGGGCTGGCCGGCTTCGAAGCCACCGTGCTGGAGCTCAGCTGGTACGGCGACCGCCCAGTGGCCGTGCCGCTGGGCGAAGCCTTCCATGCCCGCCGGCTGGTGCTGCGCTCGTCGCAGGTGGGCGCGGTGGCCACCGCGCAGCGCGCCCGCTGGACGCACCGCCGCCGCCTCGCGCTGGCGCTGTCGCTGCTGGCCGACCCGGTGTACGACGCGCTGCTCGGCCAGCACCACCCCTTCGAGACGCTGCCCGCCGCGATGGCCCGCCTCGCCCACCATCCCGACGGCGCGCTGTGCGACGTCGTCACCTACCCCGGAGCCCCCTGCTGATGTACAGCCTCGCCGTCTCGGACCATTTCATGATCGCGCACAGCTTCCGCGGGGCCCTGTTCGGCCCGGCGCAGCAGGTGCACGGCGCCACCTACGGCGTGGAGGCCGAGTTCCGCCGCGCCCAGCTCGATGAACACGGGCTCGTGTGCGACATCGGCCTGGCGCTGCAGGTGCTGCGCGACACGCTGGCCGCCTTCAACTACCGCAACCTCGACGAACACCCCGAACTCGCCGGCATCAACACCACCACCGAGTGGCTGGCCGGCGAGGTCCACCGCCGCCTCGCTGCCCGTGCCGCCGAAGGCGCCCTCGGCCCCGGCACCGCGGGCGCACTGACCTCGCTGCGCGTGGTGCTGCGCGAATCGCCGGTGGCGTGGGCCGCGTTCGACGGGCCGATCGGCGGATGAGTTCGCTGGTCTTTGCCGTGCCGGGCCCGCTGGACCAGGCCACCGGCGGCTACCGCTTCGACCGCCAGGTGGTCGAGGGCCTGCGCGAGCGTGGCCGCAGCGTGCAGGTGGCCGAGCTGCCGGGCCGTTTCCCGCAGCCCGACGCTACCGCCCATGAAGCCGCCGCCACGCTGCTGGCAGGCCTGCCCGACGGCACCCGGCTGGTGATCGACGGTCTGGCGCTGCCGGCCTTCGACGACGTGCTGGCCGCCCACGCGCCGCGGCTGCGCGCGGTGGGGTTCGTGCACCACCCGCTGGCCGACGAGACCGGTCTCGCACCGGAGGAAGCGGTGCGCTTCGCCGACCTCGAAGCGCGCCTGTGGCCGCTGCTGCGCGGCGTCATCTGCCCGAGCGAGGCCACCGCCCGCGCGGTGCAGCGCGGCGGCGTGGCGCCGGCGCGCATCGCCGTGGTGGCCCCCGGCACCGCCAGGGCGACCACCCCGCCACCCGCTCGCCCGCCCGGCCCGCCGCGCCTGCTGGCGGTGGGCACCGTCACGCCGCGCAAGGGCCACGCGGTGCTGGTGCAGGCCCTGGCCGGCCTTGCGGCACTGCCGTGGGAACTGCACTGCATCGGCAGCCTGCAGCGCGATCCCGCCACCGCCCGCGCGCTGCGCGAGGCGATCGACGCCGCCGGCCTGGCGGACCGCGTGCACCTGCACGGCGAGCGGCCCGAAGCCGACGTCGCGGCGGCCTATGCCGAGGCCGACGTGTTCGTGCTGCCCTCGTACCACGAAGGCTACGGCATGGTGTTCGCCGAGGCCCTGGCCCACCGGCTGCCGATCGTCACCACCCCCGCCGGTGCGCTGGCCGACACCGTGCCGGCCGACGCCTCGCTGCGCGTGCCCCCCGGCGACGCCGCTGCGCTGCAGGCGGCGCTGCAGCGGGTGCTGACCGACGCCGACCTGCGCGCCCGGCTCGCCGGCGCGGCCGCGCGCGCCGCCGCCACGCTGCCCGACGCCGCCACCAGCACCCGGCAATGGGCCGAGGCGTTCGACAGGCTCACGGCATGAGCCACCCGCAACCGACGCCCGGCTTCGACGCCGGCTGGCTGCAGCAGCGCGAGCCGTTCGACATCGCCGCGCGCGACCCGCTGCTGCTGCGCCGCTTCGTGCGCACGCTGCAGGCCCGGCGCCCCAGCGGCGCGCTGCGGCTGCTGGACCTGGCCGCCGGCAGCGGCGCGCAGCTGCGCGCGCTGGCCCCGCACCTCGAACGCGACCAGCACTGGACGCTGCTCGACCACGACCCCGCGCTGCTCGCCGCGCAACGCGACGCACTGGCGGCCTGGGCCGCCGGCCGCGGCGACGGCTTCGACACCGTGCCCACGACCGTGCGGCACGGCCCGTTGCGATGGCAGGTCGAACACCGCGCCTTCGACCTTGCCGGCGACCTCGCCGCGCTGGACCTGGCCGCCTTCGACGGCATCGTCACCACCGCGTTCCTCGACCTGGTGTCGGCGCAGTGGCTCGACCGCTTCGTCGTGCAACTGCAGGCGGCGCAGCGGCCGCTGTGGGCCACGCTCAGTGTCGATGGAAGCCGGGCCTGGTCACCGGCCGAGCCGGACGACGCGGCGCTGCACGCGGCGTTCTCGCAGCACCAGGCCGGCGACAAGGGCTTCGGGACCGCGCTCGGCGGCGCGGCCGTCGAAGCACTGGCCGAACGCCTGCAGGCTCTGGGCTGGCAGGTCGGCACCGCCCGCGCCGACTGGCACATCGGCCCGCGCGAGGCGGCGATGTTGCAGCGCCTGGCCGACGAAACCGCCCTGGTCGCCGCTGAGGCAGCCCCGGCGCTGCAAGCCGCGGCCACCGCCTGGCACCGGCGCCGCACCGAGCAGATCGGCACCGGCACGCTGCGCGCCGAGATCGGCCACCTCGACCTGCTCGCGCTGCCGCCAGCCCTCGCCTGACACAGGGGTAACCCTTATCTCATCAGCGTTTCCGCTTCTTTGCAGAATGGGCTTCACCGGCGTCACCGCACCCGACGGCCGACCGGTGAAACCAACAAAGGAAGCTCTGATGTCCACCCGTTCCACCTCTGTCCGTGTCACCCATCGCGCGCTGGCCGCGCTGCTGCTCGCCGCCGGCACCGGCGCCGTGATGGCCCAGGAACTCGCGCCGGACCCGGTGCAGGCGCCGAGTGCGTCGTCGCTGTCGCGCACCGAGGTGCGTGCCGACCTCGTCGTGTGGCGCCAAGCCGGCTTCACCGGCGGCGAAGCCGACCTGAACGCCACGCCCGAGCAGGAGCACCGCCTGGCCGAGTACCAACAACTGCGCAGCGGCCCGGCCTTTGCAGCCGCCGTGCAGCGTCTGCAGCAGCAGGATGCGGCGCGCGCCACGCGCACGGCGAGCCAGGGCAGCGTGAACGACACGCACTGACCCTGCTGCGGCCCTCTCCCTTTGCGGGAGAGGGGGTCCGACCCCGCAGGCTCATTCGATGAGCCCGTGCAGCGATCGAAGCACCACGGGCTCCGTTTTGGGCAGGTCGTAGCCAGCAGCTGGCGGCAAAGCAGCAACAAGGCGGCAACACGGCGGCATCTCGACGGCTGTAGCCGATGGCACGGGGGTTGCGCAAAGCAACGCAGCGTCCCACCACCCCTGCAGCCGCCATGTCACGCGCCCTCGCCTCCTCTCGCCATCGCCGGTCCGTGCTCGGGATCGCCGCCGCGCTCGCGCTCATCGAACCGTTGCACGCACAAGGCGTGGCCTCGAACAACGCCGACCTGGCGGCCGAGAACCAGCGCCTGCAGGCCGAGGTCGCGGCGCTGAAGCAGGCGCTGGAAGCGGCCCGCCAGGGCAGTGCCGCACCGGCTGACCCCTCGGCGGCCGCAGCAGCCCCGGCGGCCGCCGACGACATCCCCGGCAGTGCCGCCAACACGCCACGCTCGCTCGACCGCGTCACCGTGCGGGGCAACACCGTCCCGCTCGCCACGTTGAACGCGTCGCCGCGGTCGGTATCGATCGTCGCGGGCACCGAGCTCGAACGACAGCAGGTCAACAACTTCCGCGATGTGCTGAAGCGCCTGGGCAACGTGCGCTGGGGCGGCTCGAGCACCAACCCGACCACCACCGCGCTGAGCCTGCGCGGGCTGGGTTACCTGGGCAGTGGCGGAGCGCTGGGCTTCGACGCCAGCATCAACACCACCGTCGACGATGTGCCGTACATCCTGTCGAACATGGCGGTGTTCAACAGCTACTACGACCTCGAGTCGGTCGACGTCGCCCGCGGCCCGCAGGGCACCACCGGCGGCTACGCCGCGAGCCTGGGCAAGATCACGTTCAGGAGCCGCCAGCCGCGTTTCGTGCCCGAGGCCGAGGCCGCCATCACCTACGGCCAGAACAGCACCGTCATCACGAAGGCCGCGCTCGGCGGACCGGTGATCGACGACCTGCTGGCCTGGCGCGGCACGCTGTACCGCGAGCAGTCGAAGGGCAACGTCGAGAACCAGTACTACAACGCCCGCAATGGCGGCGGCAACGAGGTCTCCTACAACAACATCGACCGCACCTTCGGCAAGGTGCAGTTCCTGCTCACGCCCACGCGCGACTTCAGCGCGCGGCTCAGTGTCGACGTGACGCCGAACAGCAAGGAATACGGCATCTCCTCGAACGGCGGCATCTTCGCGCGCGCCGTGCCGGCCTACTACGACTCGGTCAACGCCAGCGGCCAGCCCATCCGCACCTCCACCGCGCTGCAGGACAGCGAGCGGCTGACCCGCCGCTGGTTCACGCAAGACCCGACGTGGAGCTACGCCAACGACTACCTGAACAGCGCCAACCGCTCGGAGCACTACCCGATCGCCAATGACACCAAGGGCGCTTCGGCCACGCTGAAGTGGAAGTTCGATGACGCGACGCTCACGTCGATCACCGCCTGGCGCGACTACCACTTCGACTTCGGCAGCCCGAACTTCAGCAATCCGACGCCGTTCGACATCCTGCGCGGGCCGTCGTCGGGCTTGGGGTACTTCCGCCAGCGCACGCAGGAACTGCGCTGGACCTCGCCCACCGACGGCTGGGTCGACTACCAGGCCGGCCTGTTCCTGGCCGACGTCTTCAAGTCGAGCGGTGGCGAGGGCCGCGGCAGCAAGTACGGCTCGGACGCCGGCGCCTACTACGCCAGCACGGCGCAGTACAACCGGCTCGATGCCGACGGTGCCGGCCGCTACCTGCTGGTCAACTCGCTCGACCGGCTGGGTTCCAACTCGTATGCCGAGAAGCGCGACACCAGCGCGGCGCTGTACGGCAGCGTCAACTTCAAGCCCACCGACCGGCTGACGCTGAACACCGGGCTGCGCGTGGGCGCGGAAAAGCGCCGCAACGACGTCAACTACAACCAGGTGTACGACCCGGGCTTCGCTTCGGAGCTGAACCCGGTGTCGGTGAACAACGTCGCGCTCGGCGGCTTCGCGAGCAGCGCCAACGGCACGCTGGCCACCACCAACAGCGCGGCGCAGGTGGCGCTGGCCAACTACACCGCGCAGAAGTACTTCGGCGTCGCCGACTACAACAGCCTCAGCGCCAGCCAGCGCCAGCAGGTCGCCGATGCGAAGGCCATCCGCGCCGGGCAGCTGAGCGGCCTGTATGGCCAGACGGCCGCGCAGCCGTTCAACAAGGTGCTGTACGCGGCCAACGTCAGCCCGGTGTACAAGTTGTCGGACACGCAGACCGCCTACTTCTCGTGGCAGCACGGCGAGAAGGCCGGCATCGCGCAGATCGTCGGCGCCACCGTCAACGGCGGCACCTCCGTGCCGGTGCGCCCCGAGCGCACCGATTCGTTCGAGGCCGGGCTGCGCAGTGCGCTGCTGGAGCGGGCGCTGACCACCAGCGTGACGTTCTTCTACCAGACCACGCGCGACTACATCAGCAACCTCTACTTCTACGACGACGCCCGTACCAAGGCCCTCAACGACGGCACGCTGTACTACACCACCGGCGTGGGCAACGTGCCGAAGGTGCGCAGCAAGGGCATCGAGCTGGACGTGGCCTACGTGCGCCGCGACACCACGCTGCGCTTTGCCGGCGCGTACAACGACGCGCGCTACGTCGACTTCAAGTTCGCCGCCAAGCCGGCCGAGCTGGGCGGCACCTCGGTGCCGTATTACGACGTCAGCGGCCGGCGCGTCGCCGGGGTCGGGCCGTTCAGCTTCAACCTCTTCGCCGAGCAGGCCTGGCACGTGGGCGGCAAGCGGCTGTTCGCCAACGTCAACTACAACCGCACCAGCAGCTACCTCACCGACCCGTCGCTGTCGCGCTACAGCAAGGTCGACGGCTACGGCCTCACCGATGCCGGCCTGGGCATCGGCACCGAGGACGGCCGCTTCGAGGTCAGCCTGCTGGCGCGCAACCTGTTCAACGTCGACTACGGCTACCAGCCGGTGTGGAACCTGTACATCCCCGGCTCGAACCGCTGGTTCGGCGTCACCGTGGCCGGCAAGCTCTGACCTTCGAGATGAACGACAAGACCTCCGATCGCCGCCGCTTCCTGCGGCAGAGTGCGGCCTGGACGGGCGGCCTCGCCGCGGCCGCCACCACCGGTGCCGCCCGGGCGCAGGCCACGCCGGCCGAACCGCTGGTGCTGCCGGCCTGGACCACCGAACAGGGCCGGCCCGCGGCGAGCCCGTATGGGCAACCGTCGCGTTTCGAGACGCAGGCGATCCGCCGCGCGGCCGAGGGCGCACAGCCGGCGTTTCCGACCGCGGCGTCGAGCCGCACGCCGCTGGCCCAGCTCTTCGGCAGCCTCACGCCGAACGGACTGGTGTTCGAGCGCCACCACGCCGGCGTGCCCGACATCGACCCGGCGCAGCACCGGCTGGTGGTGCACGGCCTGGTGGCCCGGCCGCTGTCGTTCACGCTCGACGACCTGCTGCGCTTCCCGTCGGTGTCGCGCGTGCACTTCCTCGAATGTGCCGGCAACAGCGGCAGCGAATGGCGGCCGGCACGCAAGCTCACGGTGCAGTCGATCCATGGCCTGCTGAGCGGCTGCGAATGGACCGGCGTGCCGCTGGCGGTGCTGCTGCAGGAGGCGGGCGTCTCGCGCGATGCCCGGTGGCTGCTGGCCGAAGGCGCGGATGCATCGTCGATGACACGCAGCGTGCCGATCGAGAAGGCCCTCGACGATGCGCTGGTGGTCTACGCGCAGAACGGCGAGATGCTGCGGCCCGAGCAGGGCTACCCGGTGCGGCTGCTGCTGCCGGGGTGGGAGGGCAACACCAGCGTCAAGTGGCTGCGGCGGCTGAAGCTGGGCACCGCGCCATGGCAATCCCGCCAGGAAACCTCGAAGTACACCGACCTGCTGCCCGACGGCACCGCGCGGCAGTTTTCGTTCGTGCACGACGTCAAGTCGGTGATCACGTCGCCCTCGGGCGGGCAGACGCTGCGCGGCCTGGGCCGGCGCGAGATCACCGGGCTGGCCTGGTCGGGGCATGGCGCGGTGCGGCGTGTCGACGTGTCCGTCGACGGCGGCCGCCAGTGGCGCGAGGCCACGCTGCAGGGCCCGGTGCTGGACAAGGCATTGACGCGCTTCGCGCTGTCGTGGGACTGGCAGGGCCAGCCCGCCGTGCTGCAGAGCCGCGCCATCGACCGGCGCGGCAACGTGCAGCCCACGCGTGCGCAGCTCATCGCCGCACGGGGCACCGAATCGGGCTACCACTACAACGGCATCCAGAGCTGGCAGGTGCTGCCGAGCGGCGAGGTCTTCAATGTCCATGCGTGAGACCCGGGGCTCTCTGCTTCCGTGGGCCTGCCGCGCCCTGACCGCCCTGCTGGTGCTGGCCGGCTGCGCCCACTCGCCGGCCCCACCCGTCGGCCTCGGCACCCCCGTCACGGAACCCCAGCTCGCCGCCTGGAACATCGACGTCGACCCTGACGGCCACGGCCTGCCGCCCGGCAGCGGCACGGTGGCCGCGGGCCAGGCGGTGTACGCCGCGCGCTGTGCCGCCTGCCACGGCCCGCTCGGCCAGAACGGCATCGCCGACCGGCTGGTGGGCGGCCAGGGCACGCTGGCGACGAAGACGCCGGTGCGCACCATCGGCAGCTTCTGGCCGTATGCGACCACGCTGTACGACTACGTGCGCCGTGCGATGCCGTTCGACAAGCCGCAGTCGTTGAGCGCGGACGAGACCTATGCGGTGACCGCCTACCTGCTGCACCTGAACGGCGTGCTGCCCGCCGATGCCCGGCTCGACGCGGCCAGCCTGCCGCAGGTGCAGTTGCCCAACCGGCACGGCTTCAAGCCCGACGACCGCGCGGCGGTGGAGGGCACGCGCTGAACCCCGCGCGCCCCGCGGTTCACAGCTTGTAGTCGAGCGTGACCGCCGCGTTGCGCGGCGCGCCGTAGATCGCGCCGTAGGCGATGCCGCCGATGTACTTCTTGTCGAACAGGTTGTTGACGTTGAGCCGCAGCGTCGCCGCGTCGGTCAGCTCGTACGACACGAAGCCGTTGGCGAGGAAGTAGGCCGCCTGCCTGGCGCCGCCGATCTTGTAGACGTCGGACTGCCAGCGGCCGTCGATGCCGGCGCGCAGCCCCGGCACGAGCGGGATGCGGGTGTCGAAGCGGGCGTTGAAGGTGGTGCGCGGCACCCATTCGTAGATGTCGTTGCCGTCCGGCCCGGTGAGCTTCATGCGCGTGAAGCCCACGGTCATCTTGGCGTCCTTGCTGATGCGGCCGGTGGCCTCGGCCTCGAAGCCCTCTGACTTCACGTCCTTCGGCTCGTACCACGAGACCTGGGTCTGCTGGCTCATGCCCGCGTAGGTGGCCAGGCCCTTCTGCTTGGCGCTGAACAGCGCGAAGGTGGTCAGCAGCTTCTTGTCCAGCCACTCGGCCTTCACGCCGGTCTCGGCGTTGACGCCCTTCATCGGCGCCAGGTAGGCGCCGGTGGCGTCGGTCTGGTCCTGGTTCTGGAAGATGTTCGAGTACGACACGTAGCCGAGCACGTTCGGCGTGAAGTCGTACGTCAAGCCCGCGTAGGGGCTGGCCTTCTTGGTGTTGGGGTAGGCGTTGGTGGTGGCTGCCGTGCCGTACAGCGACGAGCCCTCGCGCTTGAGCTGCACCGCGTTGAGGCCGAAGACGCCCTTCAGCCGGTCGGTCAGCGCCAGCCGCGTGGCCGCGTACAGGCGGGTCAGCTGCTGTTCGCCGTGCGTGCGGCTGCTGATCGCGCCCCAGGCCGGCTCGGCGAACACGTTGCCGCCATACGGGAAAGCCGGCAGCGCCTGGCCGATGTACCCGGTCGCGTCCAGCGCGTAGCTGTCCGACGTCTGGCGCGAATGGCTGAGCCCGGTGATCAGCGTGTGCTGGCGCCCGAACGCGCTGAACTGGCCGTTCAGGTTGACGTCGACGATGTCGTTGCGCGTGTCCGTGTGGCCGGCATACGGCCAGCCCACCAGGCCGGTGTTGTCCAGGTTCAAGCCGTTGCCGGAGGCCGAGTAGGCATAGAGCAGCCGCGTGTCCTCGGTGCCTTCGCGGTGGGTGTAGGTGGCCTTGACTTCCCAGTCGTCGCCCAGCCGGTGCAGGTATTCCACGAAGGCGCTCTTGGACTCGGTGTTCCAGTACGTCCAGTCCTGCGACGTCGAGGCCGAGCGGTCGAACTCCGCCTGCGTGCCATCGACGCGGTTCAGCGTCAACGAGCCCCACATCGGCGACTTCTGCTTGCTCTTCTGGTAGGTGAAGCCGCTGGTCAGCACGCCGTTGGTACCGATCTGTCCGTCCACCACGCCGTACAGCGTGGTGCGACGGTCGTTCAGCCCGCGCAGGTACGAGTCCTTGTCCTCGTGTGCCACCACCAATCGGCCCGCCCAGGTGCCGGCTTCGTTGAGCACCTTGTTGTAGTCGGCGGCGATGCGCTTGCGGCCGTACGAGCCTGCCTGCACGCTCACCACACCACCGTCCTCGTTCTTCGGCCGCTTGCGCACGTAGTTGATCGTGCCCGAGGCGTTGCCCACCCCCGTCAACAGGCCGTTGGCGCCGCGGATCAGCTCGATGCGTTCGAACAGGAAGGTGTCCTGCTGGCCGACGACGGTGCCCCAGTCGTTGGTCATGCCCAGGCCGTCGATCTGGGTCAGCTGGATCTCGAAGCCGCGGGCGTTGTACACCGCGCGGTTGGTCTCGTACTGCTCGACGTTGATGCCGGTGCCCAGCCGCAGCGCTTCGTTGGTGCCGGTCAGGCCGAAGTCGTTGATGTCCTCCTGGTCGATCGTGCTGATGGTCTGCGGCGTGTCCTTGATCTCCATCGGCAGCCCGGTGGCGCCCTTGGAGACACGGTTCGCCCGCTTGCCCTTGACCACCACACGCTCGAACGACAGGTCCTCCTCCGCCGCGTGCACCTCGACCATCGCCACGCCGGCCGCCAGGGCACAGACGGTCACCAGGAATCTCTGCTTCATGTTTTCTCCAACGGGTCTTCGCTCATTCCGAAGCTGTCGGACTGTACAGGTAACAAGAATGATTCGCAATTACATCATGTGGCGACCCCACCACGGAGACCGCCACCCGGGCTCAGCCCAGCGGCATCGCCGGCACGAGCGCGATGCGATACCGCAGCTTCGCCCTCCCCGCCCCGTAGGCGGATGGCGCGACGAACCGCTCGTGCAGCACACCGCCGTTGGCTTGGATCACCCGCTGCGACGCGACGTTGTCGGGATCCGTCGTGATCTCCACGAACGCCAAGCCCACGGCGGCTGCCTCGGGCAGCAGTTGGCGCAGCGCCTCGGTGGCGTGGCCGCGCCGCTGTTTCCATGGCACCACGGCATAGCCGATGTGCCCCAGGCAGTGCGGCGGCAGCTCGGTGGTACCGGGCTGCCAGCGCAGCGCGATGCTGCCGCAGAACTCGCCGTCCCACAGCCAACGGCGGTAGCCTGGCAGCCGGGCCGCCGTCGATCCGTCCGGCAGGACGATCGGGGCCCCGCGCGCCTCACGATCGTCCAGCCTGCGCAGGAAGGCATCGCGATCGTCGGAGATGGACGCCAGCTCTTCCGTGGTGGCAGAAGGCCGCAGGTTGTCGGGCGACCAGCCCCGCTCGAGCGCGGCGACGTAGCTCGGCAGACACGCCGTCGAAGGTTTCACCAATTGCATGCTTCTTTCGATGCAAGCCCTGTTCCCTGCGGCACACGGTGCTGTGACCCGCGCAGGCCCGGCACTCTGCTGGGATGTCAGCAGCCAACGCTGCCTTTCCAGCATCGCCGCTCCCGGCGCCTCCAGGAAAGGCCCCGATGGCATGTCCCCTGCATCATGGCGAGAAGATGCCGCCGGCTTCGGCCCCATTCCATCTGCAAGGAGAACCCCATGACCATCGCCGTCCTCGGCGCCAGCGGCCGCGCTGGCTCGGAAATCACCAAGGAGCTGGCCGCGCGCGGGCACCCAGTGCTCGCCATCGCCCGCCATCCCGAGCGCATCCCGGCTGCCCCGGGCGTCACGCCGAAGGCCGGCGATGCGTCCGACGCAGCGACGCTGGCCGAGCTGGTCCGCGGCAGCGACGCGGTCATCAGCGCGCTGCATTTCGACGTGCCGCCGGACACGCTGCTGTCGGCGCTGAAGGCCGCCGGCGTGCCGCGGTTGCTGGTCACCGGCGGCGCTGCCAGCCTGGAGGTGGCGCCGGGCCAGCGCGTCTTCGACGCCCCCGATTTCCCCGCCGCGTGGAAGCAGGCCGCGGCCGGCGGCATCGCGTTCCTCGACGCGCTGCGCGAAGAGCGCGACATCGACTGGACGTTCTTCTCTCCCGCCGCGCTGATCTTCGAAGGCCCGCGGCTCGGCACGTTCCGCCTCGGCACCGACCAGCTCGTGACCGATGCGGCCGGCGAAAGCAAGATCAGCTTCGCCGACTACGCGATCGCGATGGTGGACGAGCTGGAACAGCACCGCCACAGCCGCGCGCGGTTCACGGCCGCCTACTGATGCGCGGAAAACGCTGACGCACGCGGGCCACGGCGCGGCCAGAATCCGACCTTTGCCCGCCGCGCCCGCCCGCCCATGCAAGCCCCGTCCCCTCCACCTCCGCGCCCGCCAGTCCAGATCGTCGCCGAGCAGGAATTCATCGTCGTCTACCAGGCCCTCGATGCGGCGCAGTGCCGCGCGGTGATCGAGCAGTTCGAGCAGGACCCCGCGAAGTGGCGCGGCAAGGTCGGCCAGCCCGGCGTGGGCGTGGCGCAGGCCACCGGGATCAAGGACTCCTGGGACCTCGAGATCCTCGACCAGGGCGCGTGGCAGCCGCTGTTCCGCAGCATCCACCCGAAGATCATGGCCTGCTTCGCCGACTACCTGTCGCGCAGCCCGATCCTGCAGTCGTTCGACCTGCAGGCCACCGGCTACAAGATCCAGGCGTACCGGCGCCACGAGGGCTACTTCCGCTGGCATTCGGATTCGGCGGCCCCGGACACGCGCAACCGCGTCGCCGCGATGGTGCTGTTCCTCAACGACGTGGCCGAAGGCGGCGAGACCGAGTTCTTCCACCAGGGCGTGAAGATCACGCCGCGGGCCGGGCAACTGCTGATGTTTCCCACCGGCTGGACCTTCATGCACTGCGGGCAGGTGCCCGTCTCGGGCGACAAGTACATCATCCAGTCGTTCCTGAAGGTCAAGGACTGAGCCCGCGCAGCCGGAGCGCTGCAGTCCCGACAGCGGCGTGGCATTCGGGACAGCGGGCCATCGCGAAGCCAGCAGCACCGAGGGGTGGGCCGCCCTGCAGCGACCGATCGAGGCATGGCATGCGGCTTGCGGAAATCGGTCCCTGATGTCCACCCGGGCCGGCGCGGCCGGCTGCCACGATGCCCTTCACCGCTCTTCCTTCCGCTGCTGACGATGCAGCCCCCACCGCCACGCACCGGCGCCACTGGCTGCGCGGTGCGCTGGGGCTGGGCGCGGCCGGCGCGCTGCCGCTGGGCACGGCCCGGGCCGCCTCGCCCGCGCTGCCGGCCGCGCCCGCCGGCACGGCCGAACAGGCCGCCCGCGACGAAGCCTACTGGTCGGGCGTGGCCGCGCTGTACCGCGTGGCGCCCGATGTCGTGAACCTCGACAACGGCCTGTACGGCGTGCTGCCGGCGCCGGTGCTGGCGGCCTACCAGCGCCGCATCGGCGAGCTGAACGAACACAACTCGGTGTACCTGCGCCAGCGCTACGGCCGCGACAGCGACGCGGTGCGCGCGCGCATCGCCGCCTCGCTGGGCGTGCAGCCCGACGAGATCGCGCTGACCCGCGGCGCCACCGAGGCGCTGCAGAACCTCATCAGCAACTACCGCGGCCTGGTGGCGGGCGACGTGGTGCTCTACAGCGACATCGACTACGACGCCACGCAGGCCAACTTCGACTACCTGCAGGCGCTGCGCGGCGTGAAGGTGGAACGCTTCGCGCTGCCCGAGCCGGCCACGCACCAGGGCATCCTCGATGCCTACGCGCAGGCGCTGCAGCGCCACCCGCGCGCGCGGCTGCTGCTGCTCACGCACGTGAGCCACAAGAACGGCCTGGTGCTGCCGGTGGCCGAGATCGTCAAGCTCGCCCGCGAGCGCAACGTCGACGTGATCGTCGACGCCGCGCACTCATGGGGCCAGGTCGATTTCTCGCTGCCCGCGCTGGGCGCCGACTTCGTCGCCTTCAACCTGCACAAGTGGATCGGCGCACCGCTGGGCGTGGGCTTCCTGTACATCCGCAAGACGCGCCTGGCCGACATCTCGCCGCACCTGGTGCTGCCCGAGGGCACGCCGCGCGACGACATCCGCAGCCGCGTGCACACCGGCACCACCAACACCGCCAACGTGCTGACGGTGCCCGACGCACTGGACTTCCACGAGCACATCGGCATCGAACGCAAGGCCGCCCGGCTGCGCCACCTGCGCAACCTGTGGGTGCGCGAGGCGCGCGAGATCAAGGGCGTGCAGGTGCTCACACCGGACGACCCGCGGCTCTACGCCGGCATCACGTCGCTGCGCCTCACCGGGCGCAGCGGCAAGGCCGAGGTGCAGGCGCTGGCGCTGCGGCTGCGCGAGCGCCACGGCATCTTCACGGTGCAGCGCGGCGGCCTCGCGTCGGGCGACTGCCTGCGCATCACGCCGGCGCTGTTCACCAAACCCGCCGAAGTGCAGCGGCTGGTGCAGGCGCTGCGCGAAGAGGCGCGACAGGCAGCCTGACGCGCCAGCCTCGCGGCCCGGTCCGACCGGGCCGTTGTGCGTTCCGACGGCGGGGCGCGCGGCCTGCGCGCCCCCTTCCCATCAGAACTTGTACGACACCCGCGCGTGGTAGTACGCGCCGTTGTAGCCGTACGGCGAGAAGCCCGGCAGCACGCCCGCGCCGGCCGGCGTGATGGTCTGCGGCACCACCTGCTCGGGGTACTTGTTGAACAGGTTGTTGGCGCCGCCCTGCACCCGCCAGCCGGACGCGAACTCGTACGCCGCCGACACGTCGGCGATCACCGCCGGCTTGACGACGCTGCGGTAGTACGGCGCCCGGCCGGTGGAGCCGGTGGCCGACACCTGCGACGACTCGCCGTAGCGGGTGATGTCCAGGCCGAAGGTCCACTGGTCGAACCGCCAGTCGGCCGAGGCGATCAGCTTGCTGCGCGGCGTGTTGTCGGTCAACGTGCTCAGCGCCGGCGGCAGGTACACCGCGTCGGCCTGTGTGATCTTCGTGCGCAGGAAGCTGCCCGCGAAGCCCCATTTCACGGTGCCCCAGCCGGCGTAGGCGCTGGTGAGCTGCGCCGTCAGGTCCAGCCCGGTGGTGCGGGTGTCCACGCCGTTGGCGAAGTAGGCCACCTGGCCCGAGCCGGCGGCGGTCTGGATCGTGATGCCGTTGGCCGCGATCGCCGCATCGGCCGCCGCGCCGGTGATCCCGGTGGCCTTGACGATGCGGTCCTTGATCGAGACCACGTACGCATCGGCGGTCAGGCGCAGCGTGTCGGTGGGCGTGCCCACCACCCCGAGGCTGAGGTTGCGCGACTTCTCCGGCGTCAGGTTGTCCGCACCGGCGATCTTGGCTGCCGCCGAGTTGGCCGGCAGCGACGCGGTGGTCAGCGTCGGGCTCACGGTGGTGGCCGAGTAGTACTCCTCGGCCAGCGTGGGCGCGCGGTAGCCGGTGCTGGCCGTGCCGCGCAGCGCCAGCGCGCGGCCGAAGTCGTAGCGCGACGACAGCTTGCCGTTGAAGGTGTAGCCGAAGTCGCTGTAGTGCTCGCCGCGCAGCGCGGCCCCCACCTGCCAGGCCGCCAGCGGCTTCACGCTGGCATCGACGTACGCGCCGATCACCTTGCGGCTGTGGCTGGCCGCGTCGTACGAACTCAGGCCCACGTACGCGATCGAGCCGCCCTTGTAGGTCGACGCGAAGTCACCGGCGCGGGTGGAGAAGCGCTCGTTGCGGAACTCCAGGCCGCCCGCCAGCAGCAGCGGCGCGGCCAGGCCGTCCACCGCCACCGGCTGGCTGGCGTCGAGGTTCACCGTGGTCTGGCGGTTCGCGAACTGGCCCAGGTAGAACTCGGTGGGCGTGCGGCCGGTGTCGGCGAAGAGCGTCGGGTTCACCGATTCGGACAGGCCGAGGTCGTTCTTGTTGTTGCCGTGCGTGACACCCAGGTCCCAGCGCCCGCCATCGCCGAAGCGGCCGCGCAACCCCGTGCTGATCGAGTAGTCCGACTCGTCGGTGGTCTCGTCGGGCGCGAAGCCGTTGGGGTAGAAGCCGGCCGCGGTGAGCGCCGGGTAGGCGGTGGGCAGGCGGTAGTTCTGCCAGCTGTCGGCCTGGCGCTGGCCGAAGGTGCCGAAGGCATAGGCCTCCAGGTCGCCATCGAGCTTGAGGCCGCCGTTGAAGGCCGCGTTGCCCACGGTGTAGGCCGCATCGCCCGAAATCTTGCTCGGGTAGCGGTCGCCGCTGGTGACGCGCAGGTCCGGGCCGGTCTGGTTGGTGTGCAGCTTGTCGCGGCCTTCGAGCGTGAGGTTCAGGAAACCGTCGTTGTCGAGCCTGAAGCCCTTGTTGAACTCGATCGTGCGGGTGCGGCCGTGGCCCAGTCCGTTGGGGTTGATCGCGCTCTTGTGGAAGCGGCCGTACGAGGTGGCGATCTCGCCGCCGTGGTCGCTGTTCTTCAGGATGATGTTGAGCACGCCGCCGATCGCGTCGGAGCCGTACTGCGCGGCCGCGCCGTCCTTCAGGATCTCGATGCGCTCGATCGCCGCCACCGGGATGAAGTCGAGGTCGGCGGCGATGTTGCCGGCCGCCGAGATGTACGCGGTGGTGTGGCGCCGCTTGCCGTTGACCAGCACCAATGTCTGGTTGGCGCCGAGCCCGCGCAGGTTGGCCGAGCGCACGATGTTCGAGAAGTCACCGCCGCGTGCCAGCGCATTGAAGGTGGGCTCCAGCCGCTTCAGCGCCTCGAGCACGTTGCTCTGGCCGGTGGCCACGAGGTCGCTCGACGACAGCACCGCGATCGGCGACACGCTGTCCACCGCCTTCGTGCCCTGCCCCCGCGTGCCGGTGACGATCACCCGCTCGAGGTCGGCCTGCGCGGCGTCGCGCTCCTGGGCCTGCGCCGCGGCGGGCCAAGCGGCACACGCGCCGCACAGCAGCGCCGCGGCCTGCGCGGTGGCCCGCAGCCGGGCCCGGGACGAACGAGAGCGAGGGGGTACTGCGGCGAAGTCGTGGTGGTGCATGGATGTTGTGAGGAAACGGAGACGGCGTGTGGCGCGGCAGCGGACGAGACAGCGAACCCGTGCATCGATGCTAGGCAGCACGATGCAGGGGCACAAAGATTGGCTTCAGATATGCATATGGCGGGCGCAGGGCGTTTGTTGATCGGTGTGCAGCGGTGTCTGCTTGTGCAGCAAGGGGTGCTGCAAGACCGGCACTCTTTGAGTCCGTCATCCCGGCGCAGGCCCATCGCTGTCCGGCATGTGGGCGGCGCTGCTGCGATCGTCGAATGCGGCCTGAGCGCCTGAGTCGCCCCGCCCTCCATCCGTCATCCGAGGCCGCCCGCCATGGCTGCAAGTCGAGTCGGCTGACGGTGCATCGGCTGGAAGGCCGATGGACACGGGGCGATCCAGCGATGGCTGAAACATTCCGGGCAGCAGTGGGCCTGCGCCGGAGTGACGGTTCAAGCCGAAGCCGCCCGCCCTCGTCGCAGATCGAGGCTCGCTGCATCAAAGCCTCGCACTGACCGTCACCCCGACCCAACGCGGTTCGCTCGGCGAGTAGCTGTTCCAGTCGTACAGGCTGCCGTACTGGACGTTGAGCAGGTTGCGCACGAGCAGCGTGACGTCGAACTTGCGGCCCGTGCCGTGGGCCGCAGCCGTCACAACGGCACCGCGTTGCGCACCGCGCAGCACACGGCTGTGCGGTGCGCGTCAACGCCTGCCCGGATCTGGCCACGCCGTGAGTGGCTCACTCGGTGAGCCACCACCGGGACGGCAGGCACCGCCGGTTCCCGCCTGACGGGTACAGGCCTTGCGAGCGTCGTCCGCAGGGTCCACTCCATCGCGCCGGCACGGCGCCGACTGCATATGCAAAGACGAAACCCTTCGTGGTCCGGCGCCTGGCGGCGCCGTATGGTCGATGCGGCCTGGGGCGTGCTGCTGCCGGGACGACCGCAGCCCTGCCCGCCCGCCGATCCGGCCGATGCCTCCTCCGCTTCATCCGCCCGCCGCCGTGAAACCGCTGTCCCGTTTCTCCTCCCCCGCCCCGTCCCACGAGCCGTTCCCGTGGTGCCTGTCGCTGCTCGTGGAGGCCGATGAGCCCAGCGACGACGACACGCCCGCGGCGATCGCGCTCGACCTGCACCACCGCCTGACCTCCCACGACGACGGCGTGTTCGTCGCGCGCCTGGCGCAGGGCGAGGCGCAGGCCTTCCTCTGGCGGGTGCGCAACCCGGCCCAGGCGCTGGCGTTGTGCCGCAGCGTGATCGCCGACGACGGCCGGGCGGGCATCACCGCCTACGTCGAACGGGCGCATTGAAGCCGGCCGCCGCCTCCACGCCGCGCCATGGCCCGCCGACCGGTCTACAGCCCTTCGCCGAGACAGCGCCGTTCGGCGGCCGTGGCGTCGGCGCCGCCGCCGACGACGCCTCATCCACCCGGCGGCCGGTGGCGCGCCCGGCTGCTGCGCCATGAGCGGGCCCTGTGGGCCGTGGCCCTGCTGAGCGGCTGCACGCTGGCCGGCTGGCCGGCCTGGACCGCGCGCTCCGGCCCCGCCCCGCAGACGTTCGAGCAGCTGGACGAAGCGCTGCGGGCCTCGATCGCCGAGCGGCCGCTCGACGCCGCCGAGGCCGCGGCCTATGCGAAGGTGGCGCCGTCGGTGGTGCGCATCGAGGCGCGGCTGAGCGACGCACAGAAGGCGAGGCTGAGCGACGCACAGAAGGCGCGCCGCGCGGCGCCGGCCGACACCCCGGCCATCGGCACCGGCGTGGTGATCGTCGACACCGGCCTGATCCTGACCAACCGCCACGTCGTGCACGGCCACGACCAGGTCACGGTGACCTACGCCGACGGCAGCGAGTCGCCCGCCGACGTGGTGCGCTACGAGCCCGAGCTCGACCTCGCGGTGCTGCGCGCCCGCACCTTCCCCGACGACCTGCAGGCCGCGACGATGCGCAGCACGCAGGGCCTGGCGCCGGGCGACCACGTGGTGGCCATCGGCCATCCGTTCGGCATCGGACCCTCGGCCTCTGCCGGCGTGGTCTCGGGACTGGGCCGGCGCTTCCAGCCACAGGGCGTGGACGGCCCGCCGATGACCGGCCTGATCCAGTTCGACGCCGCGGCCAACCCGGGCAACTCCGGCGGACCGCTGGTGACGCTGGACGGCCATGTCGTGGGCATCGTCACCGCCATCATGAACCCGACCGCGCACCGCACCTTCATCGGCATCGGCTTCGCTGTGCCGATCGAGGCTGCCGCCAACGCGGCCGGCATGCCGCCGTTCTGATGAAGCGCCTCCCGACGACAGTCCACCGAGCCCCTCTCCCCTCGCGGGAGAGGGGTTGGGGAGAGGGGGGCGCATGCCACCGCCCCCTCTCCCCCGCCCTCTCCCGCAAGGGGAGAGGGAGCCCCACCGGAGAACCGAGATGAGCCTGCCCGAGACCGAGACCGCCGCCCCCACCAGCATCGCCCCGCTGGC